>OKWP01000042.1_pt1 | contig 147760 bp, 141 predicted proteins | sample 1607251 | NCBI WGS metagenome assembly OKWP01 (sample SAMN07501073, study PRJEB24779) | human gut metagenome | isolation source: stool | host: human infant | place: USA: Pittsburgh, PA
CTGGTTCATTTTGGCTTTATTTTTGAATGGCAAGTATGTTTTTCTGTCTTTTGATTCTGCGAAAAACAGAACTGACATCCTTACTCCTGCTAAATGTAATTATTTTTCTTACCAGAAAAATAAATCTGATGTTCGTACCGCATATCATTCTGTTATACTGGTTCATTTTGGCTTTATTTTTGAATGGCAAGTATGTTTTTCTGTCTTTTGATTCTGCGAAAAACAGAACTGACACCCTTACTCTTTATTATGCATTATGCTCTGGAAGCGTAGCTGCCATCTTGTGTATTAATGATCAGTTTGTCTCCTTGATTTACGAAGAATGGTACATTGACGTTCAGGCCAGTTTCCATCACAGCAGGCTTTGAACCGCCTGATGAGGTATCCCCTTTGATATTTGGTTCTGTTTCTGCAACTTCCAATACTACGGTATTTGGCAGATCAATACCTAAAACTTCATTACCATACATAATGACGGTCAATTCCGTATTTTCTAATACATAAAGCATTTCTTCTGCTACTTGTTGTTTTGGCATTTCGATTTGTTCATAGCTTTGCATATCCATGAAGACATAGTTATCTCCGTCATCATAAAGATACTGCATTTTTTTATTATCAATTTGAGCTTTTGCTACTTTTTCACCAGCGCGGAAGGTTTTTTCTTGAACTGCTCCCGTACGTAGATTTTTAAGTTTCGAACGAACGAAGGCCGCACCTTTACCTGGCTTTACATGTTGAAAATCGACTACGCGCCAAATGCCGCCGTCCACCTCGATCGTTAAGCCAGTTTTAAAATCGTTTACTGAAATCATGATACTTCCTCCTAATTCAATCTCTGCAGATTTGGTTCTAGTTTATCATTTCTTGTTTACTTACGCTACCACTACTCAATAAGACTTATAAAATGATGAGCTCTTTTGGTGACCGCGTCAAAATTCGATTTCCTTCAGCTAAAATCACCAAGTCATCCTCAATTCGAACACCGCCTAACCCAGCTAAATAGATTCCTGGCTCATCAGTAATAATATTCCCCACATTCAACGGTTTATCATTTGAACGACTGATATTCGGCCCCTCATGAATCTCCATACCGATCCCATGACCTGTAGAATGTCCAAAGGCTTCTCCATAACCAGCTTCAGTAATGAAATCACGAGCAACCCCATCTAACTGTGCTCCGGTCACACCAGCTTGTGCTACCTCAATGACTTTTAATTGTGCTTCCAAAACGATTTGATAAATCTCCTTCAATTGTTGACCGGGATCGCCAATCGCAAATGTCCGTGTAATATCTGAAACATAGCCTTGATAGACGCATCCAAAATCAAGCGTGATTAAATCTCCTTGTTCGATCATTTTTTCGCTGGCAACGCCATGTGGCAAAGCAGAACGAACGCCGCTAGCCACAATCGTATCAAACGATGTGCCCGTTGCCCCAAGTGAACGCATGAAGAAATCCAACTGATTAGCAACTTCAATTTCAGTCATGCCCGGACGGATCATTTTCAAGACATGCTCGAAGCCTTCATCAGCAATAGCGCAGGCCTTTTCAATAATGGCAATCTCTCCATCATCTTTTTGTTCTCGCAGTTTCTCAATCATACCACTAGCTGGAGCCAGCTCCGCGTCAATCACTTCTTCAAAAATAGAATACTCGGCGTAAGTCATGGATGCATCCTCAAAGCCAAGCACATTGATGTCTTCACTTTCCATCAATTTGATAATCTCATCAACAATATTACCTTGCTGTTGGATAATCGTCATTCCTTGCACCTGTTCACTCGCTTGTTCAGTGTAACGAAAATCAGTAATAAAGAACGCTTTTTCTAATGTAATCAATGCTAATCCAGCTGTTCCGGTAAAATTAGTCAAATAACGAAGGTTTGCTGGACTTGTTACCAAGTACGCGTCAATAATTTCTTTTTTCATCAGTGCTCGTAATTTCTCAATCCGTTTTATCATTATTATCACCCATCATTCATTATATCAAAGAGTTTCGAAAAGCTGAACGAACACGACTAGAAAAAGAAAAAGCAACGAATGCACAAAAAAACAGAAGTCACACGTTCAACTTCTGTTTCTTTTATCATCGCCGTCCGGTAAAGAATGACACAACCGCCACAACAACTACTGCACCTAAAATCGATGGCACTAATGCCATCCCAGCTAAATGTGGTCCCCAGTGTCCAAATATCGCTTGTCCAATATAAGAACCAGCCAAACCAGCAATAATATTGAAAATGCAACCCATTTGTTTACCGCGTCCAGAAAGACTACCACCGATTGCGCCAATGATAGCACCAACAATTAATGTCCAAATCATCATTATCTCTCCTCATCTGTTCTATTCGAAATTATATAATCACTTAATAGTAGCTGATCCTTACTGTATATCTTACTAGCAAACTAACAAAAATTTTTCTCTAAGTATATCGGTCGATAATTTTATTCATTTGATAAAAGGCTAATATAAATATCTGTTTCAGTGATTCAGATGCTCATCTCAATTGTCAAGAGTTAAATAGCGCTTTTTCCAGAAAGTTTCTCAATTGTGAAACGCAAATAAAGGTTGGTATAAAAGCATTTTACTCTTTGTAAGCGGCTAAAACAGACTTTGAAAATGCTTTTCTTGACAATCCTGTGAATAACTTTTTATTGAATCAGATCTGACCGCAGCTTCACACTATTTTGCTCCCAATTTACTGCACCTAAGCGATAAGGAAAAGCACCTAGCAAGGAAAAGCTTCCAACTTCTGGTACGTTGATCTTATTCATACGAGCGCTCCCTTTAGCTAAATAGCCTGTTCCCATTTTCAGCATATCTTTTAAATTGAGATTGCTGCCGGAGTATTCTTTGACTGTCCCATAATTATTTGTAATGGAAGATAGCCGTGGGCGAACTGTTTTGCGTTTCATCAAGCGAATAATATCCTCTTGGCGTTCAAACACATCAATTCGACCATCCTGATCAATCTGATAACTAATGTACGCATCAATCTCATCAAGCGTCAGCCGATGATCTCCCTTCGTAAATTTCTGTCCATTTTTCAAAGCGATGAAATCTTTATAAATTGTTACTGACATCTTACCATCTTCTTCAAGCCCGGCTTCCTTCACTCCTAATAAACTATCGGTCTTTTTTAAGATTAAATATTTTTTTACTTCTATAGAAAAGGCTACGGAAAAATAGCCTAGAAATTTTTCGATCGGTACTTGGGTATACAATTCCCCCAACGTCAGTTTTTGAATCTTTATTTCAGGTGAGACTCGTAAAAGGCTGTTCACACCGCTCGTTAAATCGTAAACAAAAAAACTGGAATATTCCCGATCCTCAAACACAAACAAAACTTTCATGACGATCTTCCTCTCTAAAACAAGTGTATAAAAGATCTAAAAGAAAATCATCCGTCGAAAGACTGAGGTTTAAATAGAAAAACTTTCGATAAGTCGCTATCGAAAGTTTTTTCTATTAATCTACATATTGTGTATCATTGATTTTCGCTACTGAATAGTTATTATCTTTATATTTCAAAGTCGTAACACTGCAATTATCGATAGCCTCACCTTGATATTCACCAGGAACCAACATTTCTAATAGTGTTGGAATCATGCTGCCAGATGATACGATCAAAACATTCTTCGCCTTCTTCTTTTTCGCATCGGCAACTACTTTGTCCATCGCAGCTTGCCCTCTTTTAGTGATATCTTTATAACTTTCTGCAACTTTCAACGGATCGCTCTCAGCAATAGCATCTGCTACCCCTTCATCACCTAGTTTATTAACCAGCTTGTCATAATCTGTCCAATCCTCATCGAACTTCAAATCGTTCGCTTCAAAAATTGGTGTCCACATCTCAGCGTTCGTTTTTCCTTCAAAACCGCCATAATTCCATTCTTTGAATCCGTCGTGTTCTAAGAGCTCAGGCGTTTTCTTCTCGTTCTCAGCCATGATTAATTTGGCAGTATTTCTTTGACGTCCCAAATCACTGGAATAAGCTAAGTCAAACTTCGTATTTTTCAGTCCCTTACCCACTTGTTTTGCTTGTGTAATTCCTTTATCTGTTAAAGGTGAATCGGCGAATCCTTGAACTTGTCCCGTTGTATTGAAAAAAGTTTTCCCATGACGAACCAGATAAATGGTCACTTCCGCTTTTTTTTCGGAATTTTTTTCTTTTGCTTGTACTGAAATACCACCAGCTAAACTAAGACCTAATAAGGAAACAAACAATAATCCCCAAATTTTTTTCATTTTATAGCTCCTCCCCGTTACTTTTAATGACTTTTTTATACCAATCAAAAGAATCTTTTTTCAGCCGTTGCAAACTCCCTTGACCTTCGTTGTCTAAATCAACATAAATAAAACCGTATCGTTTACTCATTTCACCAGTTGTCGCACTGACTAAATCAATTGGTCCCCAAGTCAAGTAACCCATGCATTCTACAAAGTCTTCTTCTACTGCCTGCTTCACTGCTTTAATGTGTTTTTCTAAATATTCGATACGATAGTCATCATGAACGGTTCCGTCTGCTAGTTGATCGATCGCCCCCAGCCCGTTTTCAGTAATCAGGATTGGCAACTCGTACTTTCGGTATAAATAGTTCATGACATAGCGAATACCTGTTGGATCAATTCCCCAGCCCCATTTAGATTGTTCTAGATATGGATTTTGAAGACCTCCGAATAAAGCTGACTCACCCTCTACCGGACGGTTTGGTTCAGACAGACTAGACATGTAATAATTTAAGCCAATAAAATCAATCGTTCCTTTAGCAAAATCTTCAACATCTTCTGGTTGATTTCCTAAATCGAGCGCTAATGCTTGATATTGTTTCATTTTGTATTTAGGAAACTTACCATTACACATTGCGTCGACTTGATAATAATCCCGATCATTGTCTAAAAAGGCCTTCAATACATTATCTGGGTGGCAGTCATAGGAATAGATTGGATTCAAGCCAAAGACACAGCCGATTTTATTTTCAGGATTGAGTTCTCGTCCAAGTTTAACTGCCTTCACTGCAGCTAATGTCATGTTGTAGCCAATTTTGGCTAACTCTTCTACTGGGTTTTCCATCTCGCTGTATTTTAAACCCGCAATCAAATAGGTGAATATATCCGATTGTTCGGACTGTGGATCAATATGATTCATCTCATTGAAAGTCACCCAATATTTCACTTTGCCATCATATGCTCGCATGACCGTTTCACAATAATGTAGATAAAAATCAATCACCTGTCGATTTTTCCAGGAACCATATTGGCGAACTAAATGAATCGGCATTTCGAAATGATAAAGTGTTACAATCGGCTCAATTCCATTTGCTATTAATTCGTCAATCACTTTTTCATAAAAATCCAATCCGGATTGGTTAGGCTCCTGCTCATCTCCCTTAGGAAAAATCCGCGACCAATCAATCGAGATACGTAACGCTGTGAACCCCATTTCTTTAAACAGTTGAATATCATCTTGGTAATGATGATAAAAATCAATTCCTAAATGTGAAGGATAGTCTAACGTTGGATCAATTGTCTCCGTGATTACTCGTGGTTCTTTGTTTGATCCTTTCGTAACATAGTCCATGATTGCTGGACCTTTTCCATCTTCTTGCCAAGCGCCTTCACATTGGTGGGCAGCAATACTACCACCCCAGAAAAAATCATTCGTAAATGTCATGTGTCTCTCCTTTTTATAGAATCACTGTTAATAATTCATCATCTTGTTCATTACTGGTTGAAATCACATCAAGATAATCATTTGAATTTGTTACCACCACAATGATTACTGGATCAAAACCGGCTTCTTTTACTTTATCAGCTTGATATTTCGCTAAAATGTCACCTTTTTTGACTTCCTGTCCTTTTTCTACGAAGCTTTCGAAATATTTACCTTTTAGATTTACTGTATCAACACCAATATGGATCAATAACTCAACACCATTTTTCGTTTTAATGCCATACGCATGTTTGGTTGGAAATGCAACTGTCACAGTTCCTTCGACTGGTGAAATAATCGACTCCTCTGCTTGAGCTGGTATGATTCCAACACCCTTTCCTAACGCTCCAGAGGCAAATGCTTTATCACTAATTTCGCTTAATGGAACTACATCTCCTTCAGCAATTTTTCCAATACAAACTTGTTTCAATCCTTGGTTGTTCTCTAATGCTTCAACAAATTCTTTTTCTTCAAGCTCTTCTTCGGATTCTTCTTTAGGAATGCCGATACCATACGCCACAGCTGTAGCACCAACAAAGCCAACCACGACACTAATGATCATCCAAATAAAGTTACTTGTTCCGCCTGCTAGATAAGTCGGTAATGAGGCTAATCCCCAAACAAATCCCATTGTTTTCACACCGGCTAACCCTGCAATCAATCCGCCTAATCCACCACCAATAATAACCGCTAAAAATGGTCGACGATATTTAACAAAAACCCCAAATACAGCTGGTTCAGTAATACCCATTAAAGCACTAAAACTGACCGTACCGAACATTTGGCGCTGATGACCTTTTTTTGCACGCAAGAAGTAGCCAAACATCGCTCCGCAAACTGCCACATCAGAAATCGTTGCCGCATGCATAATTATTGGATCGTAGCCGATTGTTCCCAAAAAGTTCAATACAATTGGATAAGTAAAATTGGCAGCTCCTAAAACAATCAAGAATGGTTGGAAGGCCGCATACAAGACAACCACAATCCAGTTACCAATCGTATTCATCAATACATCAAAGAAGGCACTTACACCATCACCAATCAATGTTCCGATCGGACCAAAGACGACTAAAATAACTGGAAAGGTTAATACCAGTGATAATGCCGGAACTAAGAAATATTGCAACCCGCTTGGAATGATTTTCTTCAAGTATTTTGTCACGACACTCAAGAACCAAACACCCAACAAGATTGGAATAAAGGTATTCGCGTAACCGATCGTTGGTAGATGATAACCGAACAATTCCAAACCTTTTGCCCCATCAATATTGGTGGAAAGTAGTCCGACTGCTAATGCCATTGCTACATATTCATTCAATTTCATTCGTTTAGCTGCTGATGCTGCAATAAAGACTGGTAAGAAGTGGAAAACCCCACCACGCAGCGTATCAAAAATCATGTATGTCGGACTGTCTTTAGAAACTAATCCTGTTAATGAAATGATTGCCATGATTCCTGCGATCATTCCGGCTGCAAGTAAAACTTCAATAATAGAAGTCATGGTTTCAGATATCATGACTAAGATTGATGAGGCAATTCCTCGAACTCCTTTGGCCTTTGGCTTTTCAATTTCCTCCCCGTCAGGCTTCAATCCCAGCATTAGCATGAACTCATTGTACACATCCGTAACATGTGTTCCGACGATAATCTGATAGGCAACCTCATTGGAGACGACATCAATCACACCATCCAAATTTTTGATTTCTTCAGTTTTTGCTAAACTGCGATCCTTTAATGTTAAACGCAGGCGGGTCACACAGTGAGCGACTGCTTTGATATTATCTTTACCGCCGACTAATTCGATCAGCTGTTTATTTAATTTTTCATAACTCATTTTTTATCCTCCATTCTTTCTGTTACACGATTTATGTGAAGCATTAAATAGGTTTCTTCATTGATTGAAATCTCTAGATTAAATTGTGATTGTACATAGATTTTCATTTTCCGGACAGCTTTAAACGATTCTGGATACAATTGGCAAACTTGTTTATAAAGCTCCAAGGTTTCTGATCCATCATTGAATATTTCTCCGTTAACGATTCGCTGCACAAAGTATTGTAAATGAGTAGTGAAGCGCATATAATTCGTTGATTCGTCATCTAACGTCACATTAAAATGATGTTCCACAATCGATACTAGGTCACTTAACGCTCGCATCTCTAAAACATGGTCTTTTCGGCTATCGCGACTTTCTTCCATATTTACAAAGTGCAGGCATAAAGACACGGCTTCATCCTCAGGAAGCTGCAAGCCCTTCTGTTCTTCAATCATTTTTAACGCCTTAAGTCCGACTTTAAAATGTTCTGGGTAAAAACGCTTTGTATCCCATATTAGCGGACTTTTGATAAACTGCTGTTTCTCTACACGTTTCAATAGGAACTCCAAGTGGTCAAGAAGAGCCAAACTCAAATAATCACTTGCCTTAATGTTTAATTGTTCCTCTCCATAGGAAATAATATTGCTGACCAAAAGAATATCGTTTGGATCTGAATGAGCCAATAAATAGCTGAAATGATCCAGCATATCAAAGGAATCAAGAATATACATTTTCTCAACTTCCTCTTCTGCGATCTGCTGTCCTTTTTTCTTTTTGAAACCAATTCCTTTTGCAACGACGAAGACCTCGTTTCCTCCCCGTTTCACCAATGCAACGTTATTATTTAAGATTTGGCTGATCTTCATACTTCCTCCTTTCCAGAAAAAAAACCCAAGAAAGTATACAGCGGGACCTTGGTCTCCAGCTATGCTTTCTTGAGTTCTGCCTGATCATCTTCAGTAACATACTCACAATCATGACTCCAGCGCCATGATCGGTCTTTTCTCTTAATTTTTTATAATTTCATTCTAAGTGATAAAAATATGAATGTCAACGCTTTCTTAAAATATTCCTTTTTATATGTTTTCACGTTCGCTTTCCACTATCCTAAATCCCCTTGTTATTTAACAGTTTATGACACCCTATAATAAATAGGACTATTAGCAAAAATAGGAATCAATGGTACAATGAACACGGAGAAAACCAATGAATAAAAAATAACTAACCAAAAAATCCTTAACAGAAAGGATCACATTATGAATACTATCAGCTATGTTGTTTTGGCGATGCTCGTACGTGCGCCATTGACTGGTTATGAATTGAAACGTTTTTTGAATCTTTTTTGGGAGGCTCACCATAGTCAAATTTATCCTACCTTAAAAGAATTGCGCAAACAGGAATTAATCGAAATTGTCGATATTCCCGATGGCAAACGTAAAATCTATGATATTACTCCGGCAGGAAAAGAAGTGGTAAAAAACTGGGTCTTCACTAAAAGCCACGCTCCCTCTCAAAAAGATGAATTCTTAGCAAAAGTATTCACCATCTCTGCATTAGATCGTGATACATCAAAATTCTTGATTATGGAACGGAAGCAATACTTCAATGAACAATTAAAAGAGTATTCGACAGTTTTAAACAGCTTGAGCGAGCTAACTAAAGAGGAACGCCGTAAAAATTTCGGTCGTGAATTGATTATTGAACGGAAGATTCGTCTATGCAAAGAGGAACTGTCTTGGTGTGAGTGGGCAGAAGAAAAAATCGACGCTTATTTTTCTGAATAAGTTTAAAGCAGATCTCTTGAGGTCTGTTTTTTTTTGGCAAAAATAATTGTAAATATATTTATGTAAATATTGACATAAAATCCTTTTGTGATTAAACTGTTGAATGGAAAGTGGTGATCTAATGGAAAATTTAAACGAAAACAATGAAAGTATAGTTACGGAGAAAGAAAATGGTAAAGCAGCGTATGTCGTTGCCTTTGCCTGCATGATCGCCTTCATGGGGATCGGATTGGTCGATCCCATTTTGAATTCGATCGCCAAGTCATTACAAGCAACACCCGCGCAAACGACGCTATTATTTACCAGTTATATGATGGTGACTGGTATTGTGATGCTGTTTACTGGTTTTGTTTCCAGTCGGATTGGTACTAAGAAAACCTTGATGTTGGGTTTAGCTATTATTATTTTATTTGCTTTATTCGCTGGTTTGTCCAATACGATCGATGCATTGATTTATTTTCGTGCAGGCTGGGGCTTAGGAAACGCCTTATTCATTTCAACTGCCTTGTCTGCAATCGTCAGTGTGCTAATTGGGCAAACGGAAAAATCAATCATGCTGTATGAAGCGGCAATGGGACTTGGTATGTCGATTGGGCCTTTAGTTGGTGGTTCGCTAGGCTCGATTTCTTGGCGCTTGCCGTTTGCGGGTGTATCGGTTTTAATGCTGATTTCATTCTTATCAATCTTGATTATGTTCAAGGAATCCAAGGGAGAAAAAGAAAAAGTTGCCTTTTTTGCTGGTGTCAACGCCTTGAAAAAACATAAGCTACGCTCTGTAGGCTTGATCGCCCTATTGTATAATTTCGGCTTTTTTACTTTGCTTGCCTATGCGCCCTTTTTAATGCCGAATTTTTCTGAAATGGAAATTGGTATGACCTTCTTTGCCTGGGGAATTTTATTGGCTATTTCTTCGATTTTTTTAGCCACTCGATTTGAACGAAAAATCGGAACATTCTATACCTTGATGATCGGGTTTATCGGTTTTGTTGTCTGCCTACTGCTTATGGGAATCAATGCCGACCAACCCTCACTAGTGGCTGCTGCGTTGATTGTCGCTGGTTTTTTCCAAGGAATAATCAACACCTTGATGACAACGATTGCGATGGAAATTCCTGGGATCAAACGAAACATCGCTTCATCAACTTACAGCTTCGTCCGCTTTTTTGGCGGCTCACTCGCCCCTTTTGTCGCCGGTTTAATTGGTGCAAAATTCGGCGGTAATTATACCTTCTACTTTGCAAGTGCGATGGTTTTCATCGGTATCATTTTAGTGGTTGTTCATTCACGCTATTTTGAAACTAAAGAAGAAGAGAACCTGTAACTGAAATAAGCCCGTACCTTGTAAAATTACAACGTACGGGCTTTTCATCTACCATCAGACTAGCAAAAAAGAAAACCGTCCAATAATTGATTTTATAACGATGCAACCAGCAATTAAAAATAGCGCATTTTTTGGATCTTGGATAAGTGGAATCTGCCAGTTAAATAACTGAACCACCGTAGTAAAAAGTGCCATGACACCAAAAATATACCCCATAATTGTTAAAGGATGTGCTGGCGCATTACTGATAAACTTGCCAATCGTCGGCATGACCATGCACATGGCAAATCCGATTAAACCTAACGTAATCACCGCTGATCTCGGGCCTTCAATAAAAAACAGTTTCCTTCCACATAATCCTGCATAAACGATCATTCCTGTAACAGCCCATTCCGCTGCCAGTATCCCGATTCCCTTCATCATTGATCACTCCTCAGATAGATTTTATTAAACTGGGTGATGTGCTTTTCTAAAAAGGACAATGCTTCTTCATACTTTTCGGGCTGATTATCGTATTTGGTCAACAGTAAATACAGAGGCGAATAAAATTGTAAAGCCATGACTTCAGGATCAGCATCCAAATAGACTTTTTCTGCTATTAATTGAGAAAACACCTGTGCTATATACTCTAACCCATTGTTAATGACGAGTTCGCGAAAAAAACTGCTTATTTCAGAACTACGATACTGTTCGATTGTCAGCATTCTACGCAATTGTGAGCCATACTCTGTTTCTAAGTAAAATTGAAACATTGTCAAACTCATCTGAATCAATTCTTCACGGACATCCTTTGCATTTAAGAGACCATCCAGTCTTTTTGAAGCGCCAATCTCGGCAGTTTCCTCTTGATAGCGCTGCTCAATGTCTAAAATGATTGCGTCAAAAATTGCTTGCTTTCCGCTGTAATGTCTATAGATTGCACTTTCTCGTATCCCAATTTCCTTTGCAATATCTCGAATCCCAACACCATCAAACCCTTTTTCAGAAAACTGTTTTAAGGCCACCTGTAAAATAAGCTTTTTAGTATCTCGCGCTGCTTTTCTTGGCATAGTCATCCCTCCGCAAATAAGTTAACAACTGTTCACTAAATTATAGTGAACAGTTGTTAACTTGTCAAATGCACTTAAAAAAGATGTTGGGAAATTTGATTTGCTGATTATTAACAGTGAATTTCTCATGGTTATCTTGAGACTGCATTCTAATATTATGGCGATTGCTGATGAAGCTTCGGCAAAGCTGATTAATTAAGTAATTCCACAGAAAAAGAGAGACGATCACGCCTCTCTTTTTCTATCTTTATTAGTCTAATAAACTTGCTGCTTCACGATCTAAAATCACCGTTAGATTCGGATGCAAGCGCAAAACTGACGCGGGAACATCTTCTGTAATTGGTCCTTCCAACGCCTGTTTGATAATTGCGGCCTTCTTCTCGCCATTAGCGATCAGAACCAATTCTTTTGCTGCTAAAACCGTTTGAGCGCCAAATGTCACCATTTCTTCTCCTGGTTCATGGGGACTTGATTCATCAATCAGCTTATATAGCTCATCATCCTTCTCGATTGGTACCCGATAAACACCGAAATCAAAGGAGGTGAAATCTGGCAGATTGCCACAGAAGTGACCGTCTCCACCGATGCCCATCAAAACCAAATCCAAGCCGCCATCTTCAGCGATTTGTCGATCGTAGTCCTGATAATTTTGGACATCTAACACTTCAATATTTTCTTCTTCAATTCCTAACGGCTCGAATAATTCCTTCGTTAAGGCCTGCATCGTCATTCCGTATTCTTGACCCTTTAAGGTAATTTCATCAAAATTGTAAAAATGCGCCAAGCTTTGATCAAAAGACACCTGCTTCAATCGTTCAGCTAAGATTTCATACGCACGCTTAGGTGAAGAGCCCGCAGTCAGCGCCAGATTCACGCGGCGACTTTCCGCCCACTTCATCAAAACGATGTCCGCCGTGATTTGACTTAATGTTTCATAATCCTCTGTTACTAATAATTTCATTTCAACACCTGCCCTTTTCTTTTAATGATAGCATATCTTTTTGAAAGGGGTTCCGTTTTTTATTAACTAGGAATCTTTTCCTTGGCCGGCATCTGTAAAATACAATTTTGCGGACAAATTTCGACACATTCGCCGCAGTCAATGCACAGATCTGGATCAATTACCGCAACATTATTTTCCATCTTAATGGCTTTTTGCGGACAGGTCTTCACACACCGATTACAGGTGATACAGCCCACATCACAGATTTTTCGCACACCACCGCCTTTATCCTGATTGGAGCAGGCCACGAGCGCAGTGTTTTCTGCCGGCAGCATCTTGATCAGATTTTTTGGACAAGCGGTGATACATTTCAAGCAGCCGACACATTTATCAGGATCAACCTTGGCCACCCCGTCTACAATGTGCAACGCATCATAGTCGCAAACAGCCGCGCAATCACCAAATCCCATACAGCCAAAACGACAATCTTGCGGACCGCCAAAAATTTGGTTGGCGCCGTAGCAGGTCTCCGTTCCGGCGTAAGCCATTTTCTTATTCGTAAACTCACAGGTGCCATTACAGCGAACAAAGGCAGCAACCTTCTGAACATCCCCAACTTCAACGCCTAATATCTCTGCCAAGGCCTGTTGGGTAGATGGGCCCCCTGGCGTACAGTTGGTGGCTCCTGCTTCTCCTTTAGCCATCGCTTTAGCATAACCATCGCAGCCGGAAAAGCCACAGGCTCCGCAATTGATTCCCGGCAGCGCTTCTCGCAAGGCTTCTTCCTTTTCATCCACCGGTTTATGGAAGATGATGGTTGCCAGGGAAAGAATGACTCCTGCGATTAATCCCATCCCGCTAACAATGCCGATGGGTATCATGATTTCTGTCATTATTTCCACCCCCTACTGGAATAATCCTTCTGCCAAACCGGCAAATCCAAGAAACGACAACGATACGATAGCGGCGGCAATCAATGTAATTGGCAGCCCTTTAAGCGACTCGGGAATATCATTTCCCTCCAAGCGGCCGCGTACCCCGGCAAAAATTACCATTGCGACTAAAAACCCGATTCCTGCGGCAAATGAATTAACCATTGATTGCACGAAGGAATAATTTTTCGAAAAATTCAAGATCGTTACACCAAGAACTGCACAGTTTGTAGTGATTAAGGGTAGATAAATTCCTAACGCGTTATAAAGCGGAGTCATATACCGTTTCATCACCACTTCTACTAGCTGCACAAGAGCGGCAATCGTCAGGATAAAGACGATCGTTTGAAGGTAATCCAGCCCCATCGGTACTAATACCGAAGCATACAGCGGATAGGTTACTAAGGTCGCTAATACCATAACAAAGGTAACCGCGAGAGACATGCCGACAGCCGTGTCCAATTTCTTCGATACTCCCAAAAATGGACAAATTCCTAGAAACTGTGACAAGACAAAATTATCCGTTAAAATACCGGCAACTAAAATCGTTACAAAAATCTGCATCACTGATCACCCGCCTTTTCATCACAAACCGTGGTACAGGCTTCAGCGACCGGACAAGCACTACAATCGATTTCTTTCGTCTTGCGATCACTCAACTTATTCGCTAGCATCACCAGCATACCGAAGACGAAGAACCCGCCTGGCGGCAGCAGCATGATCGTCATTGGTGGAATCACACCTGCCGTAATCGAAAACCCTAATAAAGTTCCGCTGCCAAGCAGTTCACGAATACCGCCCATACATAACAGCGCCATTGTAAAGCCGACACCCATTCCTAATCCATCTAAAGCGGAATGAAGCACTGTATTATTTTTGGCATAAGCCTCTGCACGCCCTAGAATAATACAGTTCACTACGATTAAGGGTAGATAAATCCCTAAAGTAGCGTCTAAGGCAGGGGCCAACGCCTTCACCACTAATTGAACAACTGTTACAAAGCCTGCGATGATGGTGATAAACGCTGGAATTCTGACACGATCAGGAATCACCTTTCGCAAAAGAGAAATTACAACATTCGAGCCTAAAAGAACGACCGTCGCTGCGATCCCCATGCCTAAACCATTGATTGCAGAGGTCGTCACCGCTAACGTTGGACAGGTTCCTAACATCAGACGCAGGACAGGATTTTCTTTGATCAACCCTCTGCTGAAAATAGTGGATGCTTTTTCTTTTTCCATTGCTTCTCCTCCCTATTTCTCTGACGTAGCGACTTGTTCAAACAGAGCAAGTGCCTCTTTGACTGATGCAGCAACGGCGTTGGACGATTTGGTTGCTCCTGTTACCGCTTCTACTTGATTCTTATTCGCAGGATCATTCTTCACTACCTCCAGCGTGTCATCGGTACCGTCGAACTGATCGATAAACTCTTTTTTCGTGACATTTTGACCAAGTCCCGGCGTTTCGTTAGAGGCATCCAGCACATCGACACCGATGACTTTACCATCCATCACTGCACTCATGACACTCACGTCACTGCCGTAGCCATAGGCCTTTGTCACGAAAAGATAACCGACAGTCTTGCCACCACTATCTAGCGCTTTGTAGCCTTGATTGTCCCCAGCTACTTTGACTTCTTGAAAGTCATCAGCCTTAATCAGCTGGCTCATAACACTTTGGGTTTGCTCCCATTCTTGCTTTGCGATTCGGTCCTTAAAAACAGAACGTGTTCCTGCCACTGCAAAGGTGATCACTAGACAGATGATGAAAAGACATAGCGCATCGGTAAAAATTACTTTGGAACTGGATCGCTTCATTTTACCTTCGCCTCCTCACCAAAGACCTTCGGAATCGTCAAATTCTCAATATGAGGGACTAAAATATTCATTAATAAAATGGCATAAGAAACACCCTCTGGTAACGCCGCAAAGAAACGAATCAAGACGGTAATAATCCCGCAACCAATCCCAAAAATAATCTTGCCGTTTCTGGTAATCGGTGAAGTCGTATAATCCGTCGCCATGAAAATCGCCCCTAGTAGTAATCCGCCTGACATCATTTGATATAACGGATCTCCACCTAATAAGGTAGAAAAAATGACCACTGTTCCAATAAAACAAAGCGGAATAATCGGTGAAATCACCTTTCTCACTACCAAGTAAACGCCGCCGAGCAACAAGGCTAGCGCACAGGTTTCACCTAGACTTCCCGCGCGTATACCCAAAAACATATCCAATAACGAGGGAATCTTCTGACCTGTCTGAGAGGCTGAAAAATAAGTCGCCGATGAAATGACGTCTGGTCGGAACATATAATAGTTCAGCGGCGGCTGCCACGTACTCATTTGGGAAGCAAAGGACATCATCAGAATAATTCGGGCAGTGATCGCGGGATTCACGAAGTTTTGACCAACTCCGCCGAAAAATTCCTTCACGATCACGATTGCAATCACACCACCTAAAATAGCCATCCAAAATGGCAAGGTTACCGGCAGATTCAAGGCTAATAAGATTCCTGTGACAACTGCTGTCAAATTGTGAATCGAATCTGGCCGCTTTAAGATTTTCCGAGTGACATACTCACTGATGACACACGCCGCAACCGTTACAATAATCAAGATAAGCGCACGAAAGCCAAAGATAATCGTGGAGGCAATCACAGCCGGGATCAAGGCGATGATCACGTCCTGCATGATTCCTCGGCTGCTCCGTCCAGAGTGCAGATGGGGTGAAATGGAAACAGGTAATTTGTTCATTTGGCAGCCTCCCTTTCTAACTGTTTCGCTCGTTTCATTGACTGAACGAGTCTTCGGCCAGCCGGACAAACGAAGGCACAGCAGCCGCATTCCATACAGGCGGAGACATTCAATTTTTTCAAGCCTGCAAGGTCATTATTATGAGTACAGCGTTCGATTTGTACAGGCAATAGCGACATCGGACAAGCCTCGACACAACGGCCGCATCGGATACATGGTGATTCCTCCGGCAGTTGTTGTGCCGCTCCTAAAATCGTGATGGCATTGGTTTGCTTCGTGATTGGCAAATCGACAGAAAATTGGGCGATTCCCATCATCGGTCCACCTAAAATAATCTTGCTAGGTTCATCGATCAATCCGCCGCAATAATCAATTACTTCGCCGATTGGTGTCCCCACTGGAACCACGACATTTTTCGGCTCAGCCACATTTCCGTCCACAGTGATTCGCTTATGGGTAAGCGGCATGCCGATCTCGATATAACGCTGCAACAGTGAGATGGTCGAAATATTCATGATTAAGCATCCAACCTCAGACGGCAATTTCCCTGGTGGAATTTTTCGTCCAGTGGTGGCGTAAACCAGCATTTTTTCCGCTCCTTGCGGGTACAATGATGGAATTTCCATAACATCAATGGACGGATCGCGATCAGCTAACTCATTCAAGTGATCGCGCAGCCTTCTTAATCCTTTTGGCTTATTACTCTCAATGCCGATAACACCATGAGCGATATTCAGGTACTTCATCACCATCTGCATTCCTGCAATAATCCGTTCCGGATACTCCAAGCTTTCGCGGTAATCCGATGTAATGAAGGGTTCACATTCTGCCCCGTTAATCACCAGCGTATCAAGCGGTGTGCTCTCATTGACATTCAGCTTTACGTGCATAGGAAATCCGGCGCCGCCAATACCAACAATGCCGCTATCTCGTGCTGCCTTCAAAAGATCCTCCTTTGAGTGGATCTCCACCGGCTTGGGTTCCGGAAATTCCACAGGCAACCCATCACTTGCGATATGAATCGCGTCACACATCTGACCATTCGCCATCAAAACCGGTTTGATTCCCTTTACCTTTCCAGAAACAGAGGCATGGATCGGAGCTGAGACAAAGGCTTCCGAATCCGCGATTACCTGTCCGACTGTGACAACGTCCCCTTTTTTAACCGTCGGCGTACAAACACCTCCAATGTGCTGCTGCATTGGAATGGTCACAATTTTCGGCGGCTCCATAAAAACGCTTTCAAATTCTGCCGTATTTTTATTATGGGGGACTTTGACACCTCCTTTAAACTTTGCGATTGCTTTCGTGAATGTTTCCATAGACAAACCTCCCCTGTGGTCCAACAAAATCATTGGGCTTACTCCTCATTTTGCAACATTTCATACACCAGCAGGCTTATTCTTACCCCAAATAAATAATAGAAGAAAAATGCCGAAACAGTGAAGCTGAACCTGTAGCTGGCTTGGTTTTAAACGTTCATTTGTTTAATCCGAAAAAATTTTTCACAAAATGATTCACAAACTTCAGTATCGATTTTATCAGTATCTTTATACGTTTATGATAGCACAGTGAAAAACAAATGTAATTAGTTTTCACAAACTCACAAAAAAAAGCGCCTAATTTCTTAGGCACTTTTAATCGCTTATCACTTATGGTGTATTGGAAATGGTCCACTGCAGAGTGGTTTGATAAGTTCCCGTTTGTTTTGGGGTATTTTTAGGAACAAAAAGTTGAAACTGATTCAGCGGCATCTCAAAATAGCCAGGATCCGTAGTGGCGCTCAAAGAAAATAAGGTCACTTGATTGCTGGGGAGCATATGGACTGTCTGATTTGAGATGGAAAAATAATTCTGAAAGTTGCTATTTACTCCACCTAAGACGATATCTAGCCGAGCATTAGCTAAATTCTTCTGCCCGCTTACCCAAGAATTTGTTTGTGCAAGTTTCAGCTGCCAGGCTTTTGCTGTAGTTCGAGTATCATCAATTCGGATCGTTCCTGTTTGCAGCGGATTGGCACTATTTCCTCCAATATAGGCATTCCAGGTTTCATCAACTTTCGTTTGAACCGGATGACTGCCAAAGTTCAAACTGCTTGGCAATAATTCGTTCTTCATCGTCAGGCTTCCAGCGGTGAAATAAAGATTCGTATTACCGCCATAGTTGCTTAACAGCTGAACATCAAAATTATCTGTTTGAAAAATCCCACCCCGTACAGCAGCCGTATAATCTTGCGTCAATCCTGTAGGACTAGAGACCAATGTCGGAAACGAAACGCTCGTTGACCCTAAAATGGAAGCCGCTACTAAATTTTTGCTAACTGTCGAATTCGCATTGCCAAGGGTACTAATCGTATTCGTCAAAGCAGTTAAGAGGTTATTTAAGACTACATTGATTAAAGGTAGAGGAGTGATTCCCTGAGCGATCGCTTGTATGGCCTGTAAACGTAAGATCAATGCGTTCGTTATAATTGGCAGCAGTCCTTGGCTAATATCCGCTCTTAATAGAGTCGACGAATACTGCTCTACCGGAGATAGGAATACCTGACGTCCGAAGTCTTCCTTATTCAATGCCGTAACCGTACTGTTAAGATTTGTCACCAGCGTACCCAATCCCAAGGTTGTCAGTAATCCGGTCAATGATGTTACCAAATCCAAAACCGTTCCTGTTACAGCCTTGATATCAGAAGCCAGTACCGTGACTGTGGTATCTACAGTGGCATTTCCATCTTTTTGAACCTTACCAGCTAATTGCGCCGGTACATTGACAAATACATACTTCGCACCTGTCCTTCCCGCCGTCGCGCCTATTGCTGTTGTTCCATTTATCGTAAAAGTCACGGGCTTATTCGCAACATTTAAATAGGGTGCTGCTGAAGTAGTCCCGCTGTTGTTGCTCACTTGTGTATTTGAAAATAGATCCAATGACACCGCACTCACAATGATATTTGAACTAGTTAAAAATAGAAAAATAGCTAGTCCTGTAAGCCAACATTTATGAATCAAACGAAGCCGCTTTTTCGTCATTTTATCTCCCCCTTTATTCTCACTTGGATTGCTCCCTTCAAAAATTTCCTTCGCGAGAAAATAATCGATGACAGGTAAAAATTGATCATTTATTTGTTTTTAATTGCCATGCTTTCTTAGATAATCCAATAAAAAAGCCCTTTATTTCTATACCTTCTCCCTTAATTAAAGCTGGTATATCAAAAAGTGAAAAATATTTTGCTTAACTGTGAAAATTCTGTGAGCAATCTTATAGCGTTATTTTCTAATAAGCTTATATAATTCCGACATAAGAAATATTTTCTTTTCTGCGCAGAAAAGAGCCACTACATTTTTTTCAGAAAGGGGGAGACAATTGAAGACACAGATTGGAATCCTCTTGGTTTTTCTGTCACTCTTCGTTGTCCCTTCTCCAACGAGCGAAGCGGCCGTTACCAACGGAAAGGTTCAGTACTATTACGAAAGCAGTACGGCTGCTAGTGACAGTTCCACCGCAAGCTCTCAGAACAGTACTAGCGTAACAAGCAACAGCACGACTGATGTTGATAATCATAAAGAAACACCTGCTTCATCCAGTAATCGAAGTAGCATGCAGCACTCAGGCATTACCCGATTTATGCAAACAAATGATCAACGGAATATCTTTTTAGTCATTATTGGATTACTGATCCTCGCAATCGCTTTTTTAGGGTGGCGAATCGTCAAAAATAGGAGGAAAAACGAATGAAAAAACAAGCAGCCTTATTCATTGCCGCGCTTTTTGCCGGTAGCCTATTTACCTTTGCAACAGGCGCTCACGCTGCCGACACCACCGGTACCGTTGACTATACATCTGGCGGCATCACTTTTGATCCGCAAATACCCGGTGACCCAAGTGCGTCTCTGCCTACAAACTTGAACTTTGGTTCGCACCCAATCCAAACAACACAAGCAGAAACTTGGACAGCTACCTCTGATGGCGAACAAGCTTCTCCAGTAACAACTGGACAAGTTGCTGTCAGCGATAATCGCGGGGCAGCTGGTAGCGGCTGGTCTGTAAAGGTCGCTCAGCCAACACAATTCACGGCTGGGCAAAGCGAACTTTCTGGAGCGATCCTATCCTTTACTGTCGGAGCTCTTACCAACAACGTGAACTCGCTACCGACAGGTGATGGAATCGCCAATAACAGCACGGTTGACTTAGTTCTTGGTCAAACAAACTCCGTCATCACTGCGCAAGCTAATCAAGGGGCCGGCGAAACTGCTTTGCCGATCAATAAATTTACCTTGAATGTACCCGCCAATACGGCAAAGACAGCGGCCCAATACCAAACAACAGTCGTATGGACCTTCTCATCAACACCAAGCTAAAAACTCGGGCAGAATCCCGACTGCAGCCACGCCTACTGTGAAGGCGATCCCAGGCTGTAGACCATGATTCTGCCCTTTGATTGATAAATAAAGGGGAAAGAAACGATTGAGAGAGACTCTTCCATTACGCGGAAAATACAATTGAAGGAGACAAAAAATGTTAAAGCAGCCCATTTCATTGATTCGAGGACTGTTCCTCGTACTAGCCTTTTCATTTTTACCAATTGTCGCTCATGGAGAGTCATTGGATAGCTTTGATGCGGTGATTCACCCATCAGAGCATCAAATCGGAAAAGAACAGCTTTACTACGATTTACAGTACCAACCAAATGAAACCGAGCGACTAACAGTTACCTTAACTAATCGGACAGAGCAGCCGATCAAGCTGAAGGCCGCCTTTAATCGTGCGGTCACTAATAGTCTGGGTGTCGTTGAATACTCCGGGATGAATGAAGATGAGAGTGATTACGGTCCCAATATCACCGACTACGTCAAGCTCAGTGATCGAGCTATTGATTTAGCACCAAAGGAATCAAAGGATATTCATTTGGATGTAAAGATGCCAGACAAAGAATTTGAGGGAGTTCTAGCTGGCGGCCTTTACATCGAACAAATTTCAACCGAAAAAGTCGAAGGCAATATCAAAAATGTGTTTTCACGAGAGATCGCCGTCTTGCTGCAAAATAAGACAGACGAGGTAAAACCAGATTTGAAAATCGCCCAAGCAAATGCCCTTCAGGTCAATCACCGCAATGCGGTGAACGTGACTGTTGACAATGAAAAATCAACCTACGTCAAAAATGCAGCCATTGATTATCAAGTCGAAAAAGATGGCAAAATCCTCACCAAAGACAAGAAAGAAAAGTTAACCTTAGCACCAAGTTCACGCATGCCCTTCTTGATTCAAATGGACAATACGGAGTTTTCTCCAGGAACCTATACCGTCAAAATGACCGTACGCTCCGGAGAACAAAAATGGACCGGCAGTCCAACCTTCACCATTAATCAAGAAAAAGCCAAGGCTTACAATGTTCAAGATGTTTCACTTGAAAAGGACACGACAACACCTTGGATCTGGGCAGGGATTGCCGTGATCATCCTATTACTAGCCGTCGTAATCTTCATGTATAACCGAAACAGGAACTTGAAGAAGAAAATAGATGGAAAATAAAAGAAAGCGGCGCCTCTTCATTTCAAAAGAGGCGCCGCTTTTTTTTAATAAGGTTGAGTAGCTAGACGGATTGTTACTAAAATAAACAACGTTACAGCAATACAAGAAGCATGATACGCAGCAAATTAGTAGCTGCTAAAATAAGTGAGCCAAAAACAATAATGCTTATTTTCTCCCGTAATGACTGTCGAAAGTCCCATCCTCTTTGACGGGCCAATACTTTTGTACGTATATCCTTTTCCTCCTTACCCATTCCAAAGTAATAATTGTCCAAAAAAGTCGTTCGATTCAAATGTCGTCAATCATTCAGCGAATGCTTTTACCTTTAAGAATAAATCAGTACAAATCTATCCTTCTGTACACCTAGATTATATACTGAAAAGGATTTGGGTTACCCCCAGGAACTTGTTAATCTGTTAAAAAATTGATTATTCGTAACAATGAGAAAACTCTGCGTTCACCTTCGCCCTCTTGTCGAAATAATCCAGCTTGTCGTTTTGATAGATAATCTCGTCTACTGTCAACGAGATTTGACGCGATCACGAATACCAACTACTATAAAAGATAGTAGTCGTTCTACTATCACTCGTAGATAGATTAAATAGAAAATAGGATAGAAAGAAGGGTTTAGCGATGCGAACAATTGATTTGATTGTTCTGGGAATCCTGAAAAAAGAATCTCTCAGTGCCTATGATATCCAAAAACTTATTGAATACCGCAACATTTCTCAATGGGTAAAAGTCAGTACGCCAACAATCTATAAAAAGATGCTGCAGCTGGAAAAACAAGGCTACGTCAAAAGCACCCTGAAGAAAAATGGAAAGATGCCCGAAAAAGCCGTCTATTCATTAACCAAAAAAGGCAAGACTGAATTCGAGAAATTAATGCTGGGTATCGCTGCCCGCCCTATCAATATTTTTCTAGATTTCAATGCCGTGATTCTCAACCTCGACAGTCTCTCCCCCGCAGATCAACAGGCCTGCATCAGTATCATTGAGGCTAACGTACAAAAAATGAAAGCAACACTGGAAGAAAGCCTCCTAGACAACAAGGCTGAATCAGATATTCCTGCCACTGGAAAAGCTGTGATGCATCAGCAGTTACTTTTGATTAAGGCCATTGAAGAATGGATTGTTAGTGTGAAGAAAGAATTTTGAGGATAATAATCGGAGGAACTATCTATGCTAAATAAAGAAAATATCTATAAGAGTTCATTTTCAACAATCAATGGCAATATGATTATCCTTTCTCCCCATCCATTACTGCGACCCTATATTGCTAATTATACTTTTACTGATCCTAGCAAAATGCATCCGCAGCAAACAATTCTGCCCACCATCAGTTCAACCCTTGTGTGTACCTTTCAAAACGGTCAATTTACCGCAGGTCTTCGAGGTGTAAACACAAAACCAACGATGATCGCTGACTACGCGCGACAATTTGATTTTATGTTTTTAGTAGAGTTTCACGCATCTGGACTTTATCCTTTTCTGAACATTGATCAACATCACCTGGCAGACAAGGGATTTCTCTTTGCAGATTTAAATCAGGCATTGTATGAACAAATAGCCGAAGCATATTACACTGCCAAAACGATTCATGAATTAGCGAGTAAACTAGATCAAATTTTCTTGGAAAAAATAAATCAAATAGAATTGAATCCTGCGTTTTGTATCGCTTTTGAAAAACTTCTTAAAAGCAATGGATCAGTTCGTGTAAAGGATTTGGCAAAGAAAACGTATTACAGTGAAAAGCAATTGAATCGCTTATTTATGAAATATACCGGAGCAAAGGTTAAAACCTGTTCTCGAATCATCCGCATGAAGCGAGCTGTTGATCTATTACATAGCAAACCCGAAACGTCCTTACTATTTGAGGAGACCGGTCATCATGACTATGCTCATTTTATCCATGACTTCACCGCAATCTATGGGATCACTCCTAAGAAATACTTGGAAAAGATGTCCCTTTTTTACAATGACCCCTATAAATTGTAAAGGTATACTTTCAAGTAAAGAAGAAAGGTAGTTGAAGTTTATGTTTTCACCCTATATCCGTTTTAATGGGGCATGCGAAGAAGCATTTTTATGGTATGCCCAACTCTTCAATGGCAACATTCAACACATGTCTAAATACGATGAGATGCCTGAAAATCCTAATTTTCCAATTCCTGCAGAACTAAAAAACAAAGTCATGCATGCGCGACTTGCTATCAGCGAATTTGATGGCATCACTGGTGCGGATTATCCAGAACCGATAGAAAAAAAAGGAAATGTCGCTATCCAAGCGCATTTACCTGAAGAGGCTATGGCTAGACATATCTTTTCGGAGCTATCCAATGAAGGAACCGTTGTCGCAGCAATCGCCAGCAATCCCCCACCCGATGACAGCAGTATCAGCGGCTGTGTGAAGGATAAATACGGCGTGACTTGGATCATTTCAGCGATGAAATAGCTTAATAATTCTTTATGAACCAATAATGATTTCGGTTATTGGTTTTTTATTTTTTAAAATTGACCTAGTAGGTAAATCCTGCTACACTCTAATTAACCTACTAGGTAAGGAAGTGAGCGCTTTGACTGAAATCAATACAAATGATCCAAAGATTCAACGAATTCTGAATGCGGGATTGCGGGAATTTTCCCAACGTGGCTATGAGGAAGCGTCGACGAATCGAATCGCAAAAGCGGCTGGAATGTCGAAGGCCTTGATGTTTCACTATGTAAAAAGCAAAGAGGAGTTGTTTTCGCTCTTATTGGATTATTGTCAAAAAACAATCGCTGAGGATTATTGGACGAAATTGAAATGGCAAGAAAAAGACATCTTTAATCGATTACTGCAATCTTACATGTTACAAATTGACTTGATGAAACGGAACCCTTGGATTCTTGATTTTACGAATGTAAAGATTAAAACAACCTCTGAGATGATTAATCAAAAAGTAGCTGACTTAGCTAAACGACAGCATTCTTCTTGTGAAAAGGATTTATTTGAAGGGATTGATGAAACGAAATTTCGAACAGGACTTAATGTGGATCGCTGTAAGCAATTGATTCTTTGGGGAAACATCGGCTTTACTAATGAGATTTTGGAAGAATTGAAAAATACAAATCCTGAACAGATTGATTACCAAGCCATCACCGATAAGCTAACACAGTATTTAGAAGACCTTAAAAACGTTTTTTATCAAGAGTAATTAGAAATGAAAAAAGTGCTGATTCTTGCTGGTTGTCTCTTGTTTTTCTGGTCTTTCTCACAATTAGGCACAAAAAATAACCCCCTGCAGAAAGAAGGTTTTGTGATGCCAAACGAAGCAACTACGATTGCCTTTCCCCTCCGTGGTGAATGGTACACTGAAACAAGCCCAGCTGATCGGGTTCCAAGTCATGGAACGAATCGTTTTGGACTGCGCTATGCCTTTGATTTCATTCAAAAGGATAAGAATGACCGTTCACATACTGCTAATCCAGCCGACTATCTGTTAGGCGGAATTCCTTTAAAAAACTATTATTGCTTTGGTCAGCCTGTCTATGCGCCCTTCACTGGTGAGGTCATCACAGTAAAAAACAATACCTCTGATGGCGAAAAAGCCTCCTGGCTCCATGATCAAACAACCGCTATTCGCCACTCCCTCTTTTTCAATCCAGAACGAGACGGCTTCGAGGCAATCGCTGGAAATTATATCGTCATCAAACAAGCTGCCAGTATCTACGCTGCTTTCTGTCATCTGCAAAAGGATTCAATTGCTGTTTCAGAAGGGAAACACATTGCAGAAGGAACCTATCTTGGTAACGTCGGACATTCTGGAAATTCCACTGAGCCGCATTTGCATTTTCAACTAATGGATTCTGCTATGATCGAATCAGCAAATGGTCTCCCTTTGGTTTTTGAGACCTATGAAAAATACAATGGGAACACGTGGGAAATCGTCCAAAATCAGTTTCCCGCTACTGGCGAACGTATTCGTTCGTTAAAGTCAGACAGAAACTAGGTGAAACGTTTGGAAATGAATAATTTATATAAACCTCAGAGCCGTCAGGACCTGAGAGATTGGTTAAAAGAAAATGCTGCAAGTGCGAAAGATTGCTGGATTGTGATTGATCGCGATCAATCAAACCTGACCTATTTAGACATCGTGGAGGAAGCTCTTTGCTTTGGCTGGATCGACAGTACCAAAAAGAAGCTTTCCGAAACGGAAATTGCGCAATGGCTCTCACCTAGGACGAAAAAGAGCCAATGGACCGAGCTGAATAAAGAACGAGCTCGCCGTTTAATCTATTTAGATTTGATGACTGATTTAGGTCGAGCAACCTTACCGGACTTGTCTCCAGAAAGTTTTATGATCGATCTGCGAATTATGCAGGCACTCGAAGCAGATCCTGAAATCCAACAAAACTTTTCAGCCTTTCCAGAGCTTTATCAGCGAATCAAAATTGATAATATTCAACGCTATGGTGCAGATGTCGAACTATTCGAACGACGCTTGGAAAAATTGCTGACAAACACCAAAGCCAATCAGCTTTTCGGTGCCTGGGATGACAACAGTCGATTAAGCAGCTTCAAAAAGAACTCTTAATAAACATACGGAAGTGAATCGCTTGGTTTACTTCCTTTTTGTTATTCCCTTCGTTTTCGCAGTCGCTCAATCAGCCTTCCGCGTTTTTTCTTTCCTCTCGTTGGCACAGCAGTTGCTTTTAATGAATCTGGCTCTTCCTCGAGTTTAACTAACAGTCGGAATCTAACTGGATGTGTCTCCTCAATGACATTAAAATCTTCCACCGTTCCGCCCTTTGGTACCATTGCCATAATTAAGGACGCTGCTTCGTTTTCAGAGATAGCTTGCGGTTCGATTCCTTTGGGCAGCTCAAATAACAGCTCAAGCATTCCAGGCTTGATTAGTTCTTGCTGAACAATCAGGTATTTCGGATCCTGAATAGTATCTATGGGTCTTTGCTCGTTTACTGGTTTCGTTTTGGGACTTTCTAATTGAGTGTCAGTTTTTTTATCGAAAATCGGTGTCTCGATTGTTTCGATAAATTTTGCAGTAATAACCTTCTCAAAAAAAATAACGCCATCCTTTTCAAAGATATCTAACGTCGTCAATTTTTCTAGCGATGTTTTAATTTCCTTCGCTGTCTTATTTGGATTGGCATGTTTCATCCGCCATGTATGTTTTCTGCCGTTACTTTTTTCAAATGTTGCCGATAAACTTAACATGATTCCACCTCTTCTTTTTGTCTTAATAAGTCACTCTTTCCACACGTCATGAACCTGCCAACCTTGTCAGTGGTTCTTTCATGATTTGAGTATAGAATTTTTCAATTTTCTCTGTGATATAGGTTTTGATCGAAAACAGTCTGATGGATACGACCTTCCACTCATCTGAAGAAAAATAATTCTTGAAATAGAAATAATAGCGGCGCAATGTCCGAGAAGTCTTAGTCTCTAAAAACAGCTTACGAACAAGCCGCTTCATGAAAAATGAAAAATCCTCTTCGCTTAGTTCGTCTCGCACCTGAAGCGCTATCAAAATTTGAATAGTTGATCCCGCATCACGGGTTTCTTGGTAATGTTTATCTATTCGTTTCTCTAATGTTTTAGGTCGTAGCGAAAAAACTTGTCTTGGTGTAAATAATGCTCCTGTCAAAAGGATGCTCCTCTCTGATTGGTTTGTGATCACGCCTCGACTATAATCCTATGAAAACACTCCTGTCAATCGACAAAATTTTTTTAATGTCCGTTTTGGAGCCATTCGACAACGGCAAACCCGCCTCGTTATGCGAACTAATAAAAAAATAACTTAGAATTTTATTTTCTATTAAAAAAAGAAACCGTGGGATTCGACTATTTTGCGTATCTTATTTCTTGTTTCTTATGGCTAATAGCGTAGAATGAGCATAGAAAGACAGTGAAAGGATGTTTGCGATGGAAAACTTTGTCATCCGAATCGATATTCCCGAGGTTGAAGAATACTTGGCGCTGCGACAGATTTGCGGATTGTCTGCGCGAGACAAGGAAGCCAGTAAAATGGGGCTGGCAAATAGCATTTATTCGGTTATTATCCGAAATAAGACCGATGAGAAACTGATCGGAATGGGGCGAATCATTGGAGATGGCGGTACCGCTTATCAGATTGTGGACATCGCTGTCCATCCAAAGGAACAGGGAAAAGGTCTTGCGAAAGCGATCATGGAGCTGCTGATGAAGTACATTCACGATGAGATCAATCCGCAGGCTTATGTCAATCTGATCGCTGACAGACCAGCAGATAAGCTTTATGAACAGTTTGGCTTTGTAGAAACCACACCTGAAAGCCTAGGGATGTATTTGAAAAGATAAAATAATGACAAAAACAGGATTCCTCAAATAAAAAGGAATCCTGTCTTTCGATTTATTTAGTAAATACCACAAAGCCTGGTAATTCTGGATGATCGATCACTAACCCCTCGTGAATCGAACGCGCACTCCAAAAGATCATTAAATCACCTGCTGCCATAAAAATATTAAAGGCAGAAAGCAAGATCAGCTCTGTATTTGGAAACAGCAGCGACAGGAGAAAATAGCCGCCTCCTAGTACCACAACTGGTGCTAATACACCGATTTTATAGGCCTTTGCCTCCAGCGCTTCTTTACAATGACAATACGGCATCAGCTCCTTGACATTAAAGCCAAAGGTGATGCTTTTCATTTTCTTTTTTGCATAATTCGCCCACGCCAGCCCATGAATCAGCTCATGAATTGGGATGGAAACAATGAACAGAATCAGAAATAGGAGAAAATTAATCTCCCATAATGGCGATGCGTCCGCTCCCCAGCGCCAAAAGTAGCCAATCACGACCAATACGATAAATGGAACTGGCAGCAGCATTCCCTGCGTCCCAGCTTCTTTAGTCGAAAAGGTCTTATCCTGCATATGATAATCCTTTTCTTCCATTTCCTGACAAAGAGCGTCGAATAGTTCATATTTCTTGCTCCTTTTGCCCTTTTTATGCTTTTTCTTCATACCATGTCCCCCTTTTCCCTATGTCCCCACATATTTTTTTAACTCCTTCTAACCCTTTCTATTGCCATCATATACGTTTTTACCTATCCGCGTCAAAATTTGAAGTCAGGTTATCCTTCATTAGAAAAAACCAGAAACTTTCCTAAAAAAGTCTCCGGTAGATTGATTATAAGTTTGCTTTTGTAGCACACCACATTTCAAGAACGAAAAGTGACTTTGACCTACTCTTCTTTTTTTAAATAACCTACACAAAAAGGCAGTATCAAAACGATAAAGGCAATTATTAAGCAAACCATAGTCAAATAAATAAGCACTTCAATCAGTTGGGCAAATCACACTAAAAATCACAAGAAAATAGAAAATCATCTGAAGTATCCGACTTGCTTTATTATTCCTTCGATAAATTTTTTTCGTTTCTACTTGAATCCATGAGCGTCATTCCTCCTAAATGAAAACCAGACTATCTATCACTGGGCCACTCAACAACAGGAATAAACCATTTGAGACTGCTTACACGCTATATATAAACCAATCTCCCCTCACTACTATTATAAAGGATTGTTTATCGTTTCACTTGTTCGTTTTTTTGTTATTTTAGTAAATTATTGGTATTTTTGGATTCTTAATTTCGGTCTAAACCATACTTTTTTGTATATAAATTAAAAATTCCAATCCACTATTCATTGAACAATCGGCAAAAAAAAATCAGCGAAGCTTTTTCGCTGACCCTAAAAAATATTCTATCGCAATTTCTGATTGATTTGTTTAATCTCATGCTTATATTTCAAATAATGGAATATCCAAATAGCAAAAAAGATTAGAAAAAAGGAGAAGGAGGCCGACAAAACCACCTGCCACTTGAAGGGAAACCATTGATTCACCCAAGCAACAATCAAAAAAGCAATAAATCCTCCAACCATCTGTATCAACGTTTGAACAAGAAGCGACAACCTTTTCACTTCATAGATCAGACTCAATAATCCGATCACTACCGACAATAGAACAAAACTCAGGACGATTTTTCTGACCTGATTATCGGCATAAATAAAGGCAAACAGCATGCAGATAGTACTGCCAAAGCCGATAGATTGTCCTAATAGTTTAAGTACGCGTTTCATTTTGACTCCTCCTTTTGATTCCTAAATGCTGTTTCAACTGATCGACAAACCGACGAGAAACGGTGATCTTTTGACCGTTACTCAAATAGGCAAATAAACTGCCAGAAAAGGCAATCTCTAATTTTTGAATAGCCTTTGTATTGACCAAGGCTGATTTTGAAACTTGCAAGAACTGATCGCTTGGCAGTTCTTCTTTTAGTGCCGTGAGGGATTTACGAAAAGAATACGTTTCCTTTGCGGTATAAAGTGTTACGATTTTATTGAAGATTTCTAAATAAATAATTTCGGTTTTATTTAATAAGACAAACTCATCCTTTACTTTGATCACTAATTGCTCCTCTTGAAACGCCTCTAAACAGCTGACAAGCTGGTTGCCTGTTTTCTCTTCTGCCGCGCGAATCCGTACCTCGGGCGCTATCCAATTCTTTCCGATTTCCACTTGAATCTTCAACCCCTTCAACATGGAACATCGTCACCTCCTTCTCTATCTTTATAGTAAGCCATTTTTGAAAAGCAAAATAGTCTTTTTTCCTTTCCGGTAAACAGCGTGTCTCATCCGGTAAAAACAAAAAATGAACCCTTCTTATGAAAGAGTTCTTTTGATCTCATTCTTCTGTTTTTCTCATTCCCAAGAGCTCTATGTTATGCGCGCCAAGTAGTCTAATCCATCCTTCCAGTACTGTTAAGACTTTGCATGTAAAGAGGAGAGAGGAGGTATTAGCCTCTATTTTCTAGATGAAATCGACTAACTTGGCACACAACAGCAGGATTCTTTTATGCCTCCTCCCCCAATAGTAATAGCTGTTCTAAAGAAGATCAATCAAGCATTATCCAGTATGTCTTACACTCGAATCACTGATTTTATGCTTTTCATCCGTTAAAAGATAAGGTCTACTTTTTTTGATGCCCTGAAATTTATCAAACTGAATCATAACCATCAGTAATCAACTAAAAGATTGAAAAATCATTTTTTTCGCAAATCATTGAGTATTTAGAGGATTTGTCCAGAAATGCCTTTTTTGAAAACAAAAAACCGAGTACAATTCTTCACCCGGCTTTCAATCAGTTTATTAAGCTGTAACAATTAATCTTGGACCATTTCGACACCGACCGGCTCTGCCGCGTAGTCAGTCTCGCTGTCCGTTTCCATCGGACGCTCTTTCAATTCAATTTCAAGCTGATGTTGCTGCAAAGTTCCGATCTTTTGTGTGATCAATACCAACAGTTGTCTCAAGCTTTCTTCTGAATTAATTTTGTTCTCAACAATTGCCTGACAAAGGTATTCGATTTGATGACTTAGCTCAAATAGTTCTAAATAACTTTCACTATTGCGATCAACCTCACGAATCAACTGCCAATCTGTATCATGATAATAGGTATCATACATGATAAAATCTAATCGATAAACGCCCAGTACGAATAAATCCCGTACTTTCTGACTTTCTCTTAATAATTTTGCAAGTTCTGTCGAACCATTCGCGATTTCTCCACCCAAATCTACTAGCGCCGAATAATTATTTTGATATTCCTTTTTCAGCTTCGTAAACAATCGCGTTGTTTGATGCACTTCCTTCTGCTTTTCCCGATATTTCAAGTATTGGAACATCAATAGCGCTGCTAAAAATGAAAAGAAGCAACCAAAGAAAGCTGTTGACGCATTGACAAATGTTCGAATGACATTGATGTGTTCTCCGAAAAATGCTCGGTTAAAATAAATCAATCCGATGCTGATCACCGCAATGACTTCACCAACCAATAAAACGGCTAAAGCAACAATCGCTAATTTTTGTTTTTCTGAAATCATTTTTCACCACGCATTCAAATGAATGCTTCTCCTTATATTATTTCTCCCAAACCCCTAAAATTAAGTTACTTTCCCTCCTTACTCTATTCGCTAAATATCCCAGAAATTATTTCCAGCATATTTAATCAACAAAATGACTTTTTTATAACTAAATAGATATTTTAGCGTTTAATAACGTTTTTTATTATATCATTTATCACCCGTATAATAAAGGCCTCCTGAACTTTTTGGATAATTGTTTTATTTGTAATATTTGAAATAAACAAATATTTCACCAAAAAAACGCCATTGTCTACGAGCTGTAAACAATGGCGTTCGCCTCTATTTCATGTTGTTGTAAATAGGTTCAGAGTCTTTCAGCATTTTTCCATAACGGAATGGTCGTTACTCCTTCTCAATCAACCCTTCAACCTGCGGCAATCCAATCCCTGCCGTGTAAACTTCAATCAAGCCTGACGGCAATTCCAGATCCTCCGTATGTCCTTTGACATTCATGTGGATCGTCTCTTCTTTATCTGCTAAGATTTTTTCTTTGAAGTCTGGATCAGATAATGCTGCCACACCCATCGACACCACATCTCCGTAGTTCAGTGCATCCAAGGCCTCATCGGCTGAACGAATCGTCCCTGAAATAACTACCGGCACTCTGCCTGCCACAAACTTCTTGATCACTAAGCTAACTGGCTCAGTAAAATCGCCTCTTTGCGGCATCGCCTTATAAGCATCTTTGCCAAAGTTTCCGCCTGCTGCTGAAGATAAATCAAGAAAATCAAGATCTTGTTCCAACAGCTTATCGATCAATTTCAATGAATCATCCAAGTCATACCCGACCATCTCCCCATGAATCTCTTCCGGTGAAATCCGATAGCCGACGATCGCCTCGGGATTTTCTGCTCGTGCGACTTTCAAGACTTCTTTTGTCACTTCAATGGCAAAGTTCATTCGTTTTTCAAACGAGCCGCCCCAATAATCCGTCCGTTGATTTGAATAGCTAGAGAAAAACTGCTGGATCAAATAGTGATTTGCCCCGTGAATCTCCACGCCGTCAAAGCCGGCTTTCAACAAGCGCTGCGCTGCTAAACCAAAATCCTTCACCACTTGCCAGACTTCATCTTCTGTTAATTCGGTTACCTTGTATTGTAAAAATGGAAATTCGATCGCACTTGGTGCATAGGCCTTTCCAGTGACATAGCAGCCATACGCGCCTTCACGTCCCGGATGCTGAATCTGACCAATCGCTTTGCTGCCATTGCTCTTCATGGCCGCAGCTAATTTGCTGTAAGTATCAAATGCCTCATCATTAAAGATAGACAATTGTTTCGGATGTCCTTGGATATTTTCCTGAACCGTGATCGCACCAGTAATCAACAAATCCGCAAACTTACTGCGCCGCTCAAAGTACTTGATATCCTCCTCCGTTGGTTGCCCCGTTGCTGGATCAGCTGCGAAAACCACCATCGGACACATCGCGAAACGATTCTCCAAACGTCCGCCGTGCTTCAATCCAATCGGTTCAAATAGTGGTGCATATTTTTCTTTCATTGATGATTCCTCACTTTCTTTTATACTCGTGCATGTGTCGTATACCAGCCGCCGTCGATCGTGATGGTCGCACCAGTGATGAAGCTAGCTTTAGCCGATGCTAAGAAAGCAAATAATTTCGCTGGCTCCCAATCCTCACCGATCCGCCGACTCGGGATCGCCTTCAATCCTGCTTCGGTTCCCAACATCTCCCATGCTTGATCCGGCATCAAATTCGTGCGGATCAATCCCGGACAAACCGCATTTACCCGAATGAAGGTATTATCGCCTTCATCAATCTCCGTCACTGCTTTAGGTCGCCCAAACATATCCGCTGGATTATTATTTAACAACGCCGCCGCACTTTGCCGTGTGTAATTCAATAACGCGGCCTTCAAAACATTATAAGGAACCGAATCCCCGATCATGAAGGAAGCTACCGAGGCGGTGTGGGTGATACTCGGATTTTCCGACTTGCGCAAAAGCGGCACACAATATTTAGTAAACAATGCGGCATGCAGCACGTACAATTGAAAGGCCCGTTCAAATTCACCCGAATCCACCTCCTCAACCGTACCCACGATCGCAGAACCCGCATTGCAAATCAAGCTGTCTAATCTACCGAATTTTTCCTTCGCAAAAGCCACCGCTGCTTTGATCTGCTCCTCATCCGTCACATCACATTTAAAAGGCAAAAAGTTCTTGCCTAACTCCTTCGTTCGACTGAAATTTCGCCCAATCCCGATTACCGTTGCCCCCTGATCCAGAAACTCCTTCGTCGTTGCCAAACCGATACCAGAAGTCGCGCCAGTAATCATTACGATAGAATCTTTTAACATGTTGAATCCTCCTTCTACCTCATTTTAAGGAATTCATTTTTTTCAAAAATGAGTTTTATTTTCGTCACGCATACCATTCCACTAAACGTTCATATTTTGAATAAACTGCAAAAAGTGGAACTGGCATCTACCTCATTTTAAGGAATTCATTTTTTTCAAAAATGAGTCTTATTTTCGTCACGCATACCATTCCACTAAACTTTTTTCTTTAATTTAAACTGCGTAAAGTGGAACTGGCATTAATTACTGACCGTCATCAAGCCGCCATCGATCAAGACATCGGCGCCATTGATGTACTGTGCATCCGTCGAGGCTAGAAACGCGATCAAGTCCGCTACTTCTTCCGGTTTTCCTGTTCGTCCGCAGGTAACCTGCGCCATTTGATCATACATCGCCAAGACATCAGCTTCCGCCATATTGACACCGTCTCGTTGGAAGATCGGCGTCTGGATAAAGCCCGGCGACACACTATTGCAGCGCACGCCAATAAAGCCCTGGGCTTGCTGCTTGGTATACAGCACCACGGCGTTTTTCGCTAGATTATACAAGGGATTTTCAGAGCTGACAGTCCGGCTGGCGGCAGAAGCGGTATTGATAATACTTGCGTTGTTTTTCGGAGCATTTAATAAAAGAGGATACAATTCTTTGGCAAACAGCATCGGTGCCCGCAGTAAAAGACTAAAACAGCGATCAAATTGATCGACCGTCACATCACGAATCGTGGTATTCTCACCAAAACCCGCATTGTTCACAAATACATCCAACTCATTGTCAAACGTTTCTTTGATAAAATCACAGGTCTTTACGATCTCATCGGCATCCCGCACATCACAGGTCCGAGGAATAAACCGATCACCTAAATCCTTCGTCTTGCTAAAATTCCGGCCGATCCCAATCACTGTCGCGCCCTCTTTGATAAACAGTCGAGCCGTAGCCAGACCAATACCAGAAGTCGCACCAGTAATCACAACTTTGTAATCTTGGAACATCGTTCTACCTCCCTTTTCAAAAAGCAAAAAAACTTCAAATGAAAATAGGACAGTTACATTTGTTCAATTAGAGACTCATGTTGGATTTTAGTTGCAGACAGATGTCTTGATGAATCGAATAAAGTTTGGGGGATACTACGTTACTACTACAATGATAGCACTAATCAGGGCGCTTAGAAAACGCCTTCATGAAAAAGGCACAATATTTTTGCTTATTGACGTTCGTTCTTGTAAAAAACTGGCTGAATGAAAACTTCTGAAGTAATAACCGTATTCTTAACTAGTGAATTTGTGATTAAATCCTATCTTGACATTCAATTTGGACTACGATACGGTTTATTAAAGAGATTTTTAGATAAGATAGGAGAAATGATATTTTGGACGACGAGGACTCGTTGTGTATAGAAAAAAAAATCGTGTATTTACTAATAATGATTTTAACGTGCGCTGTTGGCATACAGGGTGCTTTTTTGCATTAGCTGAAAAATATAAGGAGGAAGCTTTTTGGATAATTTAAGTGTCATGATGGTTGTATTGGTAATATTGCTGGCTCTGTCAGCGTTCTTTTCTTCGAGTGAAACGGCCTATTCTTCATTAAATCGAATCCGCATCACTAAATTGGCAGAGGAAGGAAATGATAAAGCAAGGAACGTTTTAGAATTGTTTCATAATTTCGATCGGCTTCTATCCGCGATCCTGATCGGGAACAACATCGTGAATATCGCAAGCTCTTCGATTGCGACCGTCCTGTTTGTACGCTATTTTGGCAACATTGGCGTTACGCTATCAACAGTTGTGATGACGATTTTGGTTTTAACCTTTGGAGAAATATTTCCCAAAACATTGGCAAAAGAAGCACCGGAGACTTTCGCACTTGCCGTTGCCCGTCCATTGAAAATCTTACTGACCATTTTTTATCCACTGACGCTCTTTTTCTCTGTCTTGAAAACTGGTCTGATGAAGCTGTTACCAAACAAAGAAGTCACCCCTTCCATCACCGAAGATGAATTGCTGATTCTTGTAGAGGAAGCAGCCCAAGAAGGTTCGATCGATGCAGATGACGAGCTTCTGATCAAAAGTGTGGTCGCCTTTAACGATTTGGAGGTACAAAAAATCTTTGTGCCCCGTACCGATATCATTTCCATTAACAGTAAAAACAGTACCGAAGAAATAGCCGAAATTTTTGAATCCTCCGGCCTATCTCGCCTGCCCTATTGCCAAGATAGCATCGATGATGTGACCGGTGTGGTGAATCAAAAGGACTTTTATTACCATGTGTTAAAAGGCGAAAAAAGAATTGAAGATATCGTCAAACCAATCAGCTTCATACCAAAAAGCATGAAAATTTCCGAGCTGATGAAAAAATTCCAAGCCGATCAAATCCATATAGCCATCATTATCGATGAATACGGTGGAACCGCCGGCCTCGTTACACTAGAAGATATCATCGAAGAATTGGTCGGGGAAATCTGGGATGAATACGATAATAAGAAGCTGGATTATTACAAGCTGGCAGATGGCAGTTACCTGGTAAATGGACGATCAGACTTCGATTGCCTGGAAGAGCTGTTCAATATTACAAATACCACGAACTCCATCTCCGTCGCCGGCTATATCTTAGCATCAATCGAACGAATCCCTGTGGAAGGAGAAACGATTCAATTAGATGGGTTGGAGATTACTATTTCGAAGATGCGGAATCGTAGGATTGAAGAAGTGGTGATTGAACCGAGTGTTGAGGAGGGGTAGGTGGATTGTCCCAGATATTTTTTACAATATCTATAAAATAAAAACGGATAGCTTAGCTTTCTGATATAGATGCGGATTCGGAACTATCTGTCTAATTTTTAGGATGAAGAGGATTTTAATTTTTTGAGGGGATTTTAGTAAAATCACAAATAAGAAGTCTCGTCGATTTAATCAACGAGGCTTCTTTTATTTGATATATCAAAAAAATTCATTCCGTTTATCTGAAATCGGTCATATGTCATGTTTTACAATGCTAAAATTGAATTACGAATATTATTTGGATTTGGTCCCCAGTCATCGTAATAATTTTTTTAATTCATTTAACTCGTGGGTACTTCAGAAAAAATGTTTTTCAAATCATTAATTGTTAAATTATGATGTATCAAACGCTCTTGAATTTTACTCTCAGACAAATTTTCAAAATCATCTTCCTTAAATTCTAAAAAGAAGTTCTTTACATTTTGTTTCAATTTATACAAACTTCCCTCTCTCATAATTCTGACCGGTTCACTAAATCCCGCACCTTTATCAAGGTGTTTGGTGTTAATTATCAGAATATTTGTTAGTGAGGCTTGATTATAATTCTTTTTAAACCACGCAATGGAATTATTAATTTGTCCTGTTTCACTTTTATATACAGCTTTTCTTTTTTCTTTGACTTCATTTTTACACTCAAAGAGAAGAAATTCGTTTGTTCCAACCAGCCAAAGATTATCTGGGCCCTCTTTCCATTGCTTATCTGGTCTTTGTGTTTCAAAACCGAGTAGTGTACCTAAAGAATCTAATGATTGCTCAAAATGATCAGAATTACATCCAAAGCTTAGATTTCCCAACATTAAGTTCAAATCAATTAGAAATTGATCAAAGGTTCCACTCTCTCTAATTCGCTTTTTTATAGATTCACTCCTATTCCAATTAAAATTTGTATCCATTTTTTTAAATTCAATTCGTACTTCTGGCATTAACAAATATGAATTTTTTCTATGTGCTAACGTTTGTTTTCTTTGAGATTCAATCTTACTAAACGGATACTGATATTTTGCCATCTTTTGAAAAAACCAGCCTGCTTCTAAATCATTCACCACATAAGTATCAATATATTGTTGAATTTTCAAGCAGACTTTCTCAATTTGACTTTGTTGATATAAATCATCAATTTCTTTTTCCAAAGCGAATTTTTCAACATTTCTGGTATTAATTGATCCGTCATTTACGATTTCATCCATACTCTGTTTGTAAAATCTCTTCCAGCCATCGTCACGATTTAACAACTGTCTAAGTAACTCAACCAATGCTTTTTTTGAATTAAGTGCTTCGTCAGCTAAATCAATATCAGCTTTAGCTAGTTCTGAAATCTTTTTTCCTGTATCAATTTGTTTTTTCATTTGTTGTGAAAGATAATTCTGATTTTTTCTTGTTTTTAAAAATGGTACTAAATCATCACCAATAATGACAATTGCCGAATAATCTTTTTCTCCGCGAACACTTCTACCAAAGCCTTGTTCTATTTTTTGTGCTTGGCGTAAAACCGATTGATAATAATCAGGTAGTACTGACTGTAAATATCTATCTTCTAATGTTTCAAAATAAGGCAGAGAGTCTAAAACTAAGATGCGACAGTCATTATCAGGTAAGTCTATCCCATCATATCTATTTGCAAATACAACTGCTTCAGCTTTTTTTACTGATTTCAAATAGTCTATTGCCAAATTTAAGTTCGTATTGTTAACAATTTTGGAACCATAAGATTCCCAGTCTTTTGTACGAGCAAAACTAGGAACCAAAACTACTTTTCCAATGGTATCCCATTGCTTAAGTATGCTACAAACTAATTGTACAATTGTTGTTCTGTCCAACGTTTCAGATATTTGGCTAGGAAAAAGTATCATTTTTTCCCCAGACCAAGACTCAGACTCATAAGTTAAAGGTTTTTCAATTGAGGCGAGAGATAATCCCAGATCCTTAATTAAAATCGAGTCATCATTAGTAGTTGCAGACATAAAAACTCTATTGTCAGCTTGATTAAAAGACCCGAATTTACCTATAGGTATCTGATAAGGTATGATTTCGATTTTCTTATTTGAAACGTAACAATCACAATTTTCCAACTCATCTTTTAAAATTGGCCATACAAATTTAATTTCATCAAACTCATTTCCTTTTCCGAGTATCTTAGTAACCTCACTGATTTTATTCTTCCATGCCCAATAAGGAACCGGCAACAAAGCAAAATCTGATCCAGATTCTAGATCAATAAAGGTACCCTCTCCTTGTTTCTTCAAATCATCTTTAAACAGATTGAAAAGCTCTCTGTAAATTGTTTTAGAATTTTGTTTTGTTAATCCAAATTTTGTTGAACTTCTAATAGCTTCAACGCAAGCATGTGAGTCATCTAGTACTAACATTGAAACTTTTAAATGATTCATATCTAGGCCAAATTTTGTGAGACCATTAAATAAGACTTGAATATGTGTTACTAAGATTGATTCTCCATTTAGAAAAGATTCGGGAAATTGATTTCCATTCTCTAATATACAACAATTAATTCCAAATTCTTTAGCCTGTTGGACCGTTTGAGATACTAAATGCTTATTGGGACAGAGATATAGGACCGGCTCTTTGGTTTTATTCAAATGTGATTGCAGTATTAGCAATCCTATCAATGTTTTCCCTTGACCTGTATGCAGTTTTATAATGGTATCTTTTTGGTTTTGATAATTAGTATACCAATTATTTAAAATATCCTTCTGTGCTGGTCTAAGTGGTCCTTTATCAGAAGCACGATCCAATTGTTCATATATCTCTTCCGGATTGATTATCTCCTTGTCCTCAAAAGAATTAAGTTGTTTTGTAAAATCTACCATTTTCCACCTCGTTATTCTATTCAATAGAACTCACTTCTCAAATTCAAATAAACATTTTTGATTTTTTAAGCTAAAAAATTTTCAAATTCTGGATCAGTTCTTCTATTTTCGGTATAAGTTTCGTTGCAAAAAAAATCGAGCTACATAGGAAAAGAAATTAATTTCGCCATCTTTCTAAAACATTTTCTATGCTGATGCTGATAGATCTCTCCTTTTCATCTTCATCACCTGTTAGTTTTTTCCAGTTCTCATTCCAGACATCATAAACTTCTATATCTTCTGAATGCGGTTTTGGATCAGGGAGACTCATTTTGGCTACTGTAGCAATTGGTACCGCATCACCAACTACTAAGCATTCTCCAGATGCTAAAGTCGGTAATATATCTGCAATTGAGTTTGTATTGTTTGGAAGTAAGTTCTTGATATAAGATTGATCAGAAATGTTCGTCAGTCTTAAAGAAATGAAATTATTACACTGGGAAAAAATAGTATCAGATACTTCACTTGGTCGCTGGCTTACAACCATAAGACTAAGTCCATATTTCCTGCCCTCTTTTGCTATACGTTCTAATGATTTTTTTGAGGCCTTGTAGTAAGCACTATTATCTCTTGGAATATAGTTATGTGCCTCTTCACATACTATTAAGAAAGGGACGTCGTTTTTCTCACCTATAGAATTTTTTAATTTTGAGTAATGAAAAGCAAAATCGAAAATTATTCTTGAAATTAAGCTGACGATAATGGATAGAACCTCAAAAGGAATTCCACTTAAATCTATAATCGATATATTTGACTGATCAATATATCCTAAAAACTGTTTTAATATCTCTTCAAAATCATTTGTCATTATTTCGGAACCATCTTCATTTTTTGGATCAATGATGAACTTTAATCTTTTATCATTTATTTTATTTTCCAATCTTGAAATGAACCTATTGAAATCTCCATGATAAGGTCCACTAGTAGCTTTAGTTGCTCCAGCATTAGAGGAAGGCACAAACTCAAACTCTTTCTCAAAATAGCGATTGATATCATCAATATATGGATTCTCACCCACTTCAGAAATAATTTTCGGTAACTTAGGAGTATCAGCAACTTTATTGATCATTTCATTATTCACATTTTTGATAAATGTATAAACTTCCTTAATGCTAAAATATACGGGAGTATCATACGTCACATTGTCTAATCCAGAATTATATTTTTCCTTATTTAAAATAACAGCTTTTCTAAATTGGGAAACTTGATTATGGGAATTCAATTCATTACTTTCTATAAAAAGCGATTCTAGTTCCTCACTATTCATTAGCCAATAAGGTAATTTTAGGTTCCCAACTTCTAAAAGATTCAATGAAAATTTCTGCTTTTCCTCTAAAGTAAAGGCCGCCTCGTATTCTGAATGTATATCGAAGATAATAACATGCGAATTTTTTTGTTCCCCAATGTGTTTATTTTGTTTGCCTTTAATACCAACTGCTTCTTGAATAATCTTTGCGACTGTACACGATTTACCAGAACCAGTAGATCCAACAATACCAATATGCTTACCAAAAAATTTATTGCCGTCCAGAAACAGAGAAATATCTTTATTTTGTGTTACTTCACCAAGCTTGTAGCTGTATTTATCATTTTTTAAAAATATCTTTTCAAGAACTTTCTTATCAGCAACTTCAACTTCTTCAGTAGGCGATGGTAATATTGAACTACCTGGGGTAAAAACTCCATCACTTATTATACCTACGGGATCAGTGGTTAATAGATACTTATCATTTTCGGAACTTCCATCACTTATAGCCCGAATATTCTTAATAGTAGAAATCAAACAATCATGGTTCCCTACTGAAATTTTAAGATGTTTGCCAATTTTTAAATTGTCTTTATTTTTTTCAAAGTTCTCAAATTCCATTTTTACTATAATACTTGTCGCCGAGCTCTCAAAAACTTTACCAACTACTGTCATCTAATTTCTCCTTCTAATTGTAATATATATTTTAAATCTCTTATTTTATTAACAAAGACTTCTTCTACATTAATATCTGAATAATCTAAATTTGGCCTTTTTTTAGTGGATAAAAATAGGTCATCTGGTTTGTTATCTTCTAATGCCAAAAAAGCATCTGGTTCATTAATGCTAATTCTTAAATTAAATTCAATCCAACCAGACTTATAGTTTTTTTGAGGTTCTTCCATAAATTTTTCTTTAAAAAATCTATCGCCTACATAACCCGTATGAACCTTGATACCTTTTTGAAATAACCTTATTTGGAGCTCGTCAAACTGTTCTTTATTGTAATCTAAAATATATATTGTCAGAGGAGAATGTAATTTTATTTTACAGCAATATTTTGAAAGATAATCTTTTATAAACATAACTATGTCATCGTTAAAATTTTCTATCTCTTTTGACTCAAAAACAAAACATCTTTTTCTATAATTGGTATTCAATAAATTTTTTAATTGGTTTCTTCTTGCAGTCAATAGATCATTATAAGACTTTAACTCCTTGGTCCATCTAGTTAATGCTGTTTTTTTTATGCTGCTTAACTCTTCTAAAAAAACTGATTTAAATACTTTTCGCTCATCATCGTTTTTCGTGCTAATTTCAGCAATTTTTTGGATAGCATTTGGATAAAATATATCCTGGATATCTTCCTTAGAAAAACTCTCCATCTCTTCTTTCATCAATTCAGTCACAATTTCTTGTTGTTTCACAAATGACTTTCCAACAATAAATTTGAAATGATTAGATAAAAATTTTTCAATATCAATCTTTAATTCTAAGTCGTTTGTAAGAAAGTATTCTGCAATAGATTCTTTATCTAGTTTACTTTTTTTTTGTTTACTGATAAGTAACAAAATATCAGGATCGTTACATTTTTTTAAATGCGCAACATAAGTACAAATATAGTCAGTGTTTTCTGTATTCAAAATGGTTTCTATATCCTCAACTTTTAAGTCAATAGATTTTAAGGTTTCCATTCTAGGAAAATGAGCATAAAGAATATAATCTATTTCGTTCGGTGAAGGTTGGTTCTCATTCTCCATATAGGTTTTTAACATTTGTAATATAGGTTTATAAACTTTCCCTAGTGTGTATCCTTCTTCTGATTCATGATACTTACATTGAATAGCCTTTATCCCCTCACCATTATCTATGTCAATGTCTTCAATTTTACCTTCAATAAAAACTTCATCATTAACATTAGATTTCAACAAATGTTCTAAAGTTACACTAAATTGATATAAAAATCCTGTAATTGTTGAATCCGCTACCCTACTCAACTTAAAACAACTCCTTTAGGCTATTTATAATCATATTATATAACTATTGTACTTTAATTCACAAATGATTTTTTATACCTGTATAGATATACTAAAAAACCAATAGCAAAAAATAACTTATACTACCGATTCTGTTTCTATTTTTCATTTAGTATTTCAATTTTATCAGCCTTATAGTACATCTGATTTCCAATAATTGAAGGTTAAAGATTCTTGAAATTACATTTCACGCTATCACACTTCAAAATTTCTTCATTCATGACTGATTATTCAATGCTACCGACAGTAATTTGAATTAAAAGCAGCGTTGATATGTTTTATGAAGAAGTCTCAAATGTCGAGAATTTATTCTCAAGTCCAATAGTTTAACAAAATTGCGATCCAGTGCTAATGATGATAGTGGTCTTTTGCGAGGACAAGCTTTAAATGATTGAAAATACAAGGGAGAATTTCATTAATTAAATTGGTTTTTAGACGATGTAACAAAAGAAAACACATAAACAAAAAAAGCTAGAAACCTCATACATTAAGGTTTCTAGCATATAAACACGTATTTATCCTACAGAACCTTCCATCTCATACTGAATCAGACGGTTCAACTCCACAGCGTATTCCATTGGTAATTCCTTCGTAAATGGTTCCACAAATCCCATAACGATCATCTCTGTCGCTTCTTGTTCAGAAATGCCGCGACTCATTAGATAATACAATTGTTCTTCAGAGATTTTTGAAACCTTCGCTTCGTGCTCCAAAGATACATTCCCATTCAGAATCTCGTTGTACGGGATCGTATCGGAACTTGATTGATCATCCATGATGATCGTATCGCACTCGATGTGGCTGAATGAACCTGCACTGTTTCGTCCGAAGCGAACAGTTCCGCGATAGTCTACCGCGCCGCCGTCTTTAGCGATGGATTTTGAAACGATCGAGCTTGAGGTGTTTGGTGCGTTATGGATCATGCGGGCACCGTTGTCTAGCACGATATTCTTGCCGGCTACGGCAATCGATAGCATCGTACCGCGGGCGCCTTTGCCTTCCATGTAAACACTTGGGTATTTCATGGTTACTTTTGAGCCTAAGTTGCCGTCGACCCATTCCATTGTCGCGTTTTCTTGGGCTTGTCCACGTTTGGTTTCCAAACTGTAAACATTGTTTGACCAGTTTTGGATCGTCGTGTAACGGCAGTAGCCGTCTTTTTTAACGAAAACTTCTACGACTGCGGCATGCAGGCTGTCAGAAGAGTACGTTGGTGCGGTACAGCCTTCGACATAGTTGATACTTGCGCCTTCGTCCACGATGATCAATGTCCGTTCGAATTGTCCAGTGTTTGCCGAATTGATTCGGAAGTAAGACTGAATCGGAATATCGGTCTTCACACCTTTTGGTACATAGATGAAGGTTCCACCTGACCAAGCTGCTGAGTTTAGTGCAGCTAATTTGTTATCGGATGGTGGTACTAATGTTCCGAAATATTCTTTGAATAATTCAGGGTATTCCTTCAAAGCTGAATCTGTATCCGTGAAGACGATCCCTAATTTGGTGAACTCGTCCTTCATGTTGTGATACACCACTTCTGATTCGTATTGGGCAGAGGCACCAGCTAAATAAGCGCGTTCTGCTTCTGGAATCCCTAGACGTTCAAAGGTCGTTTTGATTTCTTCTGGTACATCATCCCAATCACGTGCAGGTTTGTCGCTGGAACGGATGAAGTAGTTGATTTTATCGTAATCCAGTTCGGATAAATCTGGTCCGTAACCGGGCATCTCTAATTTTCTGAATGTTTCTAAGGATTTCAAGCGGAAATCCAACATCCATTCTGGTTCTCCTTTTGCGCGGGAGATCTCGCGAATGACTTCTTCCGATAGACCTTCACCAGTCGTGAAGACGGGTTCGATATCATCGTGGAAGCCAAATTGATATTCCTCTTGCATTTCAGGTACACTCATGTAGTCCCGCTCCTTATTCGTATTAATGTATTTATTTTCCCTTCAGAAAATAAGTTTGATTCTCATGCCGTATACCATTCCACTAAATCTGCTAAAGCAGAAAGTAGAACTGGCATCCTCATTCATATTAAAGTATTTATCTTGCTAATCTTTATGATATTGCCCTTCCCGAGCTTTACCTTGTTCATCGGTTAATGCTTTGCCTAAGGCTTTCCATGCTAACGTTGAGCATTTGATGCGGGCTGGGAATTTTGCGACCCCGCTAAGCATCGCTGCGTCTCCCAATGCTTCTTCATCCTTTTCAGGAATCGGATTGCCTTGAACCATTTGGGCAAAAATAACTGCTAAATGTTCTGCTTCTGAGACTGGTTTGCCGATTACTGCATCCGTCATCATAGAAGCACTAGCGGTTGAAATCGAACAGCCGCTGCCGGAAAAAGCGATATCTGTGATCACGTCGTCTTTGACAATTAGTTCAAGCTCGATCACGTCGCCGCAAGTAGGATTGTTCATCTCGATCGTTTTCGTAGAGTCACTTAGCTTTCCACGATGATGAGGATGAGCGGAATGATCCAAGATCACTTGCCGATATAAATTGTCTAATTTATTTAGCGCCATCTTTGAAAAACTCCTTCGTCGCCTGAATTGCTTCGATCAAACGGTCCGCATCTTCTTTCGTATTGTAGAAATAGAAGCTGGCCCGCGCCGTCGCTGGCAGATTCAAATAATTCATTAACGGTTGCGCACAGTGATGACCGGCACGCACCGCGATCCCTTCCATATCCAAAGCAGTCGCTACGTCATGAGGATGGATGCCATCCAGATTAAAGGCAATCACACCGGTATGATGCTTTGGATCTTGTGGTCCATAAGTCGTGATGCCGTCGATCTCATGTAGCTTCGGTAAGACGTAGTCAACCAATTCTTGTTCATAGCGATGGATGTTCTCCATCCCGATCTCGTTCAAGTAATCAACCGCTGCGCCTAAAGCAATGGCTCCTGCGATGTTCGGTGTGCCTGCTTCGAATTTCCATGGCAGTTCTTTCCAGGTACTATCAAACAGATTGACGAAATCAATCATCTCGCCGCCGAATTCTACCGGTTCCATCTGTTCTAGCCATTGACGTTTGCCATATAATACACCGATTCCCGTTGGTCCGCACATCTTATGCCCGCTAAAAGCAAAGAAATCTGCATCAAGTGCTTGAACATCAACAGCCATATGTGGAGTAGCTTGCGCACCGTCCACGATCATTACCGCGTTATTGGCATGAGCTATTTCCGCTAATTCTTTGATCGGATTAATCACACCCAGCACGTTTGAAACGTAGGCTAATGAAACGATCGCTGTTTTTTCGTTGATGATGTCTTTTGCGGCTGTCATATCAATAAAGCCTTGATCCGTTAATGGCAAATAACGCAGAACTGCACCTGTGCGTTCGACTAATTGCTGCCACGGAATAATATTGGAATGATGCTCCATGTAAGAAATGACAATCTCATCGCCTTCTTTAATAAAGGCATCGCCATAACTGCGAGCCAACCAGTTCAAGCCGGTGGTCGTTCCCCGCGTGAACAAGACTTCTGCTGTTTCCTTCGCATTGATAAAGGCCCGGACTTTCTCGCGACTATTTTCATAATCGGCTGTCGCCCGTTCAGCTAACGTATGCACCCCACGGTGAACGTTGGCATTGTCATGTTCATAATAATGGCGCAAAACATCCAAGACTTGCGTCGGCTTTTGCGTAGTCGCCGCATTGTCTAAATAAACAAGTGGTTCGTCATTTACTTCTTGGAAAAGAATCGGAAAATCTTTTCTAATAGTAGAAAAATCCCTCATTATTTACTCAACTTCCCTTCGATCGTGTCGATCAGTTGCTCTTGAGTGGCTTTGACTGGAATAGCAGTAATAACAGGTCCTAAGAATCCGCGAATAACCAAACGCTCCGCTGCCGCGCGCTCTAGTCCGCGACTCATTAAATAGAAGAGTTCATCTGGGTCAACGCGACCAACACTGGCTGCGTGTCCGGCAGTAACTTCATTTTCATCGATCAGAAGAATCGGATTGGCATCGCCGCGAGATTTCTCAGATAGCATCAATACACGACTTTCTTGTTGTGCATCGGCACCCTTCGCTCCTTTTAAGATATGCCCGATCCCGTTGAAGGTCAAGGTGGATTTATCAAGAATAACTCCGTGTTGTAAAATATGCCCGATCGTATGTGGGGCCTTATTGGTTACACGAGTATCGATCCCTTGAATTTGTTTGCCATCGCTGATCGCCACAATCTTGACTTCTGAATGTGAGCCTTCGCCCACCAAATCAGAATCAAAGTCTGCAATCACGTTGCCGTCATTCATGATACCGATTGCCCAATCGATCATAGAATCGCGCATTAAGTAGCCGCGACGATTCATATAAGTCGCGATGTTTGCTCCCAATGAATCTACCGCTGAGAATTTCACGCGAGCACCTGGTTTCGTGATCACTTCGACCACTACGTTCCCAGAAAGTTTCTTCGCTGTGTCTCCTTGTGATTCAAAACGTTCTAAGTAAGAGAACTCACTATTGTCTTCGGCCACGATCAAGACGTGCTTGAAGAAATGCGCATCGTCATCGCCGTTATGCAAGAAGAGACTTTCGATTGGTTCTTCGATCACCACGTTTTTCGGTACATATAGGAAGATCCCATTGTTCATGAAAGCGGCATGTAACGCCGTCAATGAATTTTCTTCAACGGGTACTGCTTTTTGCATGTAGTATTCTTTGACTAATTCAGGATGCTCTTGCATTGCTGTCACTAAATCAGTGAAGATCACGCCTTGATCCGCAAGCTTTGGTGAGATTTGTTCGAAAACAGTCGTCTCCCCGCTTTGCACGATCATCGGATTGTCCTTCATTTGATCAAAGCTTGGAATTGTCCCCGCTGCTTCTTGATGTTCAGGTTTTACATTATAAAGGTTCCAACGAGCGAATTTTACCTTTTCAATCACTGGTAAAGGCAGCTCATCGATTTTTGTTAACGCATTGACCCGTAGATCGGTCATCCATTGAGGTTCGGCCCATTCGGCTGAGAAAGCTTTGACGGCCTCAAGATATTCTGTCCATTTTTTCATCTATCTTGCCCTCCTAAACTTCTTCTTTGTAATCGATACCTAATTCAGCAGAGATACCTGCGTAGCCTTCAGCTTCTAAACGTTTCGCTAATTCTGCATCGCCAGTCAAGACTACTCGGCCATCCATCATGATATGCACCACATCAGGTACGATGTAGTTCAATAGACGTTGGTAGTGGGTAATGATCAACGCGCCAAACTCTTCGCCACGCATTTCATTGATCCCTTTAGCTACAACCTTCAAGGCATCGATATCAAGTCCTGAGTCGATTTCATCTAAAATTGCAAAAGTAGGTTCGATCATCAATAATTGTAGGATTTCGTTACGTTTCTTTTCCCCACCAGAAAAGCCTTCATTTAAATAGCGTTCTGCCATTTCTTCCGGCATATTCAACAATTCCATTTTTTTATCTAATTTTTTCAAAAATTGCATCACAGAGATTTTTTCATCTTCTCCACGACGAGCGTTGATCGCTGCTCGCATGAACTCAGCATTACTGATTCCCGGGATTTCGCTTGGATATTGCATCGCTAAGAATAACCCTAAACGTGCGCGTTCGTCGACTTCCAAGTCTAAGATATTTTTTCCATCGAAAAGGATTTCGCCTTTCGTCACTTCATAGTTTGGGTTGCCCATGATTGCTGCGGATAACGTTGACTTACCAGTCCCATTTGGTCCCATGATGGCGTGGATTTCGCCTGTCTTCATCTCAAGGTTTACACCTTTTAAAATTTCTTTATCGTCAATGGCAACGTGCAAGTCTTTGATTTCTAAAACTGACATGAAAGTACCTCCAAAATTTTTTTCTCGTTCTCACATATTTTAGACTAAATGAGAATGGAATACAAACTGATTCACCAATTTTCTTCTAAAAAACTATCCTTTATTTAGAATAATTATAAAAATGCTTTTTCTCGACTGAACTAATCAGAATCTGGAAAGAGTTTTTGTAAGAACGCTTCCTCGGTTAATTTTTCTGTCGGCTCCTTAAAATGAAAGAACGCCGGCTTCTGATCATAAAAAATTTCCGTCATCAGCTTTGCCTGATCGATTTCACCAAACAAGCCTGCCGGAAAATAGTACTCGTCATCAGCTAAACTGTGATAAAACAGACTGCTGCCGCATTGTTTGCAAAATCCCCGTTCCGCCCATTCCGAAGACAGATAGCGCTGAATCAGTTCTTCTCCATTGATCTCAACATCCTTTGGCAACACACCCGCTAACGACAAGAATGGTCCACCGAAGAATTTTTGACACATATGGCAATGGCAGACGGTGATTTCCTCAGACAATTCAGGAATAGTAACACGCACCTCTCCACAAAGACAATGACCCTGTAATTTCATCGTATATCCTCCTCATTTTTTGATCCAGCCAAGACTATCGTTGCTTTTTAGAACTATTCTTTTATTCTAGTGTATCAATAATACCGTGAATTAGAAAATTCCTTTTTCATAAAAGACACTGAAGGAATACTTCCTCCAGTGTCTTTGATCCAGCTAATACAAGCATTTAATATGATGGTGATTAAGCTTCTCCATTTTCTCTGCTAGTACTGGTTTTTCGGTGATTAAATAGTCGATTTCATGGCAAGCAATCGCCTGATACATATATTTGTGATCCAGCTTATCTTCTGTCGCTAGCACGACTACATGGTTGGCTTGTCGTCGGAAGGCTTTTTTGATTAATGCTTCCCCTTCATGGGTCTCCGTCACCCCATGATCAAAATCTAGTCCGCGGCAACCAATAAAAGCCATATCCGCATTATAGGTTAGAATGTCATTGTACGCTTTAGAACCATTGATCGTAGCCCGTTTTGGTACGATTGACCCGCCTAGAACGGATACATGAGCTGTCGTAAATTCACTTAGCATCGCCGCAGTTAGTACGCCATTGGTAATGACCTGTAAACCGTCAAACTTACTTAAATTTTTGATCAAATGCAAACTAGTCGTGCTGGAATCTACAAAAATAACCATGTCATCCTTCACTAATGTTGCTGCAACATCAGCAATATATTGTTTATTATCCTCTTCGTTTAGACGTGTTACCTTCATTAAGTATGGAACATCAATTTTCTTGTTGTCTATAATCATTGCTCCGCCACGTGTTCGCCTGATTAATCCACTCTCTTCCAGTAAAACAAGATCTCTCTTGACCGTCGCCTCGCTGTAATTAACCAAATCAATCAAATCCGCAACCGTTGCAAATTGATTCACCTTTAAGTGATTGACGATCTGTTGCTGCCGATCTTCTATCGCACTTAGCATCTTTCTCCCCCTCTACTTCCTCTTCTCTCTAATTATACCTGCTCCAAAGGAAAAGAAGACAGCCCTTCCACAAAAAATGGAAGTTCTGCCTTTTTTGATTAGTATAATTCAGCTTTTCCGGTCGTATCCAAAACACCTAGCTTATGTCTGACGACTTCTTTGACCTTCTCATTGGCTTCTGGGAAAACGTCTCCCGGTTCAAACATTTCAGGATTCTTCGTTAAAATTTCTCTCAAAGCATCAAAGAAGACACTCTTTAAATCAGAACTCAAATTGACTTTCGCCACGCCATGTTTCACTGCTTCACTTACTTCGGCATCAGGATTACCCGAACCGCCATGCAAAACAAACGGAATATCGATACGTTTATTCAATTCTTTAAGTAACTCGATATTTAATTTTGGCGTCATATCTTTAGGATAAAGTCCATGTGCCGTTCCAATGGCCACAGCCAATGTATCAATGCCTGTTTCTCTGACAAATTCTTCCGCTTGATCAGGATCAGTATAGATAATGTTCGCCGAACCACCTTCTGCTGAGCCATTATTGCCGATCGTTCCTAACTCTGCTTCGACCGATACATTTACATCATGTGCTAGCTTCACAACTTCCTTTGTTAATTGCAGATTCGCTTCAAAAGCTTGTGTCGAAGCATCGATCATTACCGAGGTATATCCATTGCGAATTGCCCGCATCACGTCCTTGACTGACCCTCCGTGATCCATATGGATGACAACTGGAACGTTACTATTATGCGCATACTCTTTCGCTGCTGCCACAAACTCATTATTTAAATAGGCGATTTCATCTGGATGGATTTCTAGAATCACCGGGGCATTCTGAGCCTCCACTTCCTCCATAATGGCCTTCATCATATCGTAGCTGCAAATATTAAATGCAGGTACAGCAAACTTGTTCTCTTTCGCGACTTTCAATAAATCCTTCATTGTATATAACATTACATTTCCACCTCATTCATCATTTTTGTTTCTTCAACAGTCACTGGCTTTTTCAATAGTCCAACAGCTACAGCTGTCACTAAAGTACCGGCAACGATTGCTAATAAATACATTGGTAAATTATTCATTACATTCGGAATCAGCATCACCCAAATACCGCCATGAGGCGCCATCGAAGTCACACCCGCAGCCATCGAAATTCCCGCGGCGGTGGCTGAGCCTAACATCAGACTAGGAATTACCCGAATTGGATCTGCTACCGCAAATGGAATCGCTCCTTCAGTAATATAAGAAGCCCCTAAAATCCAACAAGATTGTCCCGAAGTGCGTTCTTCTTTCGTAAACTTGTTTTTAAATAGAATTGTAGCTAACGCTAATCCTAAAGGAGGTGTCATTCCTGCAGCCATACAAGCAGCAATTGGCGCATTCACTCCCGCAGACATCAAGCCAATCGAAAAGGTCGAAATGGATTTATTAATGGGTCCACCCATATCCGCTGCCATCATGACGCCAATCAACAAGCCAAACATCAGGCCAGACGTATTTCCCAGTCCATTAAGCCAGCTGGTCAATGCGTCTAAAACCCAAGCAATCGGCTTATCAATGAGGAAAACCATCGCCAGACCAATCACTAAAATGGAAACCAAAGGAACAACGATCAATTGATAGATAGCGGCAAATTGCTTCTTAACGTTAATTTTATTTGCTAAAAGATCCGTCATATACCCAGCTAATAAACCGCCGATCATCCCGCCTAAGAAACCTGATCCACCATTTGCCGCCAGTAATCCAGCCACGATTCCCGGTGCGAATCCAGCTTTTCCGGCAATTGAACTGGCAATCCCTGCTCCTAAAGCAGGAACCATCATCGCAAAGGCTGTTCCTCCGCCAATCGTAGATAAAGCACCAGCAAGAACATTGTAATCGTCAGATTTTGGATCAGACGCCGTTATTCCAAAGGCAAAGCTCAACGCGATAATGATCCCACCCGCAATGACGAATGGCAGCATGTAATTGACACCATTCATAAAATGGTTATAAATCCCGCTTTTTTGTTCCTGCGAATTCTTTTTCTTATCCAAAGAAATTTTAGTGGTTCCAATATTTTCTAGCGCTTCTTCGATAACCTTCTCTGGCTCCTTGATTGCTCGAGCAGTAGATACACGCTTAATGTTTCTCCCGGCAAAGCGACTCGTATCAACGTCCTTATCCACCGCCAAAATAATGGCATCCGCTTCCTCAATATCCGATGAGGTTAAAACATTTTCTGTTTTTGCCCCTTGTGTTTCAAACTTCGCTTCATATCCTAGACTTCTTGCGGTAACCTCCAGCTTTTCGGCAGACATGTACGTATGAGCGATTCCAGTGGGGCAAGCAGTGATTCCAATAATTTTCATGATGATTCCTCCTTACTCATGATCTCTAACACTTCCGTCGCATTAGTAGCTTCCTTTAACTGACTTCTAAATGCTTCATTCATCAATTTTCGTGATAAATTGCTCAATATTTCCAAATGCATATCCGATGTCTTTTGAGGGACAAAAATGGCAAAAACCCATTCAATCTCTTTATCATCCAGTCCGACATAATCAGAAATTTTTCCTGTATGCACAAAGCAAATCGTAGGTGCTAAAACCGCTTTGCTTTTCGTATGCGGAATGCCAAACCCATCCTCTATTCCTGTAGATGTTTCTGACTCTCTACGATACAAATCTTTCATAACCTTTTTGGCTTTTGTCACTCGCTCCTTTTTTTCTAGCAAACGACTTAATGTTTCAAACAGTTCATCTTTTGAACGGATTGATTCATCAAAAAGAATCAAATCGTTCATCATCAAATCAACTAACTTCACGATAAAAACCTACTTTCATAACTAGGACAGCGCTTTCCTGTTTATGTTGATAACTATAGCATCGCTATCTAAAGCGTTCAATATTTTGACTGATTTTCGGTTTAAAAGTCTTTTGACGACAAAACAGCTCAAAAATCATGACCTGTTTAGATCATAATCTTTGAGCTATTTAGAAAGTGACTAAATAAAAAACCTCAATACACTTGTATTGAGGTCAAAAAGTCTACTTATTTATCAACTGGTTTTACAGACCCGTCCCATTTTTCTAAGATCCAATCTTGAACATCTTTTTCATGTAGAACTTTGTTCAGTTTTTCAATCCGAGGATCGTCTTTATCTTCTGTACGAACGGCTAAAATGTTGGCATATGGTGAAGTATCTTTTTCAAGCAAGACAGCATCTTTCACTGGATTTAAACCAGCACCATAAGCGAAGTTGGCATTGATCGCTACTAGATCGCCTTCATCATTGCTGTAAGTTGTAGCCAACAAAGCAGGGTCAATTGAGTGATCGAATTTTAAATTCTTAGGATTTTCAGCAATATCCTCAAATGTTGCTGTTTCTAAATCTACACCGTCTTTAACCTTGACTAAATCCGCATCTTGCAAGATTGTGATGATGCGTCCCCAGTCTGATTCAGAACTTGAAGTGATAACTGTTGCGCCTTCTTTTAAATCTTTGATGTCTTTGATTTTCTTAGAGTACAAGCCCATTGGTTCGATATGAACAGCACCTGCATCCGTGAATTTGTAGTCATTCTCTTTCACTGCCTTTTCAAAGAAAGGTTTGTGCTGGAAATAGTTTGCATCGATATCTTTGTCTGCCAGCGCTTTGTTTGGCAACACATAGTCATCAAATTTTTTGATTTCCAAAGTCACGCCTTCTTCTTCAAGCAATGGCTTTACGTGCTCCAAGATTTCCGCATGCGGAGTTGGTGATGCACCGACGACTAATGTGTCGCTCTTTTCTTTACTGCTGCTGTCTGCTGAGTCTGAACCGCCATTTCCGCAAGCTGCCAAGCCGACTGTTAATAACGCTGCTGCCGCAAAACCTAAAATTTTCTTTTTCATTGATAGTTCCCCCTATATTTTTGGATTTATTTTTAAGAATAATTGCTATTCTGTGTTAACGCTTGTCTGTTCGTTTTGTCAAGAAATCACCAATACCTTGAACGATAAATACGATAATCAAAATGATTACTGTCGCTACCAGTGTGACTGTGTAATTACCACGTTGATAGCCTTCTTGCCAGGCCAATGCTCCAAGTCCACCTGCACCAATTGCACCCGCCATCGCGGTAAAACCGATCATCGAAACCGAAGTAACTGTTAACCCTGAAATCAATGCTGGCAAGCTTTCTGGAATCAAAACCTTATAGATTGTTTGGAAGTAACTAGCCCCCATCGAATCTGCCGCCTCTAGCACACCGGAGTCAACTTCACGAAAAGCAATTTCAACCAGTCGTGCATAGAACGGTGCCGCTGACAAAACCAATGCTGGGATGGCAGCTTTCGCACCCAACATCGTGCCGACTAACGCTTTCGTAAATGGGATAATTAAAACCATCAAAATCATAAACGGCGTTGATCGGAATATATTGCTGAGAATTGAAACTAATCCATATAAGATACTGCGAGCAGCGGAATGTTTCCGCCCCAATGAATAAAGCAGCAGTCCTAGCAATAGTCCTAAGACAAACACGATCAACATAGAAACGATCGTCATAAACAAGGTATCATTGATGGCTTCCTTTAGCGTATCCCACGATACCTGTTGAAAGTTTAAATATGTCTCTGAAAAACTCTTATCCACGGTGCAGCACCTCCACTTCCACTTGTTGATTTTCAATAAAGGCGATCGCTTCTTCAACCTTATCCGCATCGCCAGTTAATTGAACCGTCAATGTGCCGAAGGAATTCCCCGTTGCCCGTTCGATATTGCCATAAACGATGCTGATATTCACTGGAAAATTACGAATTACTTGTGATACGACTGGTTCATTGGCATTGTCCTCTAAAAAGTGCAATGTCGCTAATGTTCCGTTGGGATTTTCTTTGATAAATTCCTTCAGTAATTCAGATGGATCAGCTTTAGGTTCAAGATCCTGCTGTACAAAAATCTTAGTCACTTCCTGTTGTGGATGGCGGAACACTTCGCGAACAGAACCTTCTTCTACGATTTTTCCTAACTCCATCACAGCGACCTTGTTACAAATTTTGCGAATTACGTTCATCTCATGAGTGATCAACACAATCGTCAACCCTAATTTCTTATTAATATTGGCTAGTAATTCTAAAACTTCTTCCGTTGTCTGCGGGTCTAGCGCACTGGTCGCTTCATCACAAAGCAGGATATCTGGATCATTGGCTAACGCTCTTGCGATCCCGACCCGTTGTTTTTGTCCGCCTGATAGTTGAGAAGGATAAGCGTCTCCTCTGCCATCAAGTCCGACTAGACTTAGCAGTTCTTCTGCTTTTTTGCGACGTTGATCTTTTGCCACGCCTGCCAATTCTAAGGGTAATTGAATATTCTCAATGACTGTTCGTGACCATAATAGATTGAAATGCTGGAAGATCATCCCAACTTTTTTTCGAAATGTTCTTAATGCTGCTCCTTGCAGCTTGGCAACATCTTCACCATTGACTAATACTTGTCCATCAGTAGGTGTTTCTAATCCATTTAATAAACGAACCAATGTGCTCTTGCCAGCTCCTGAATAACCAACGATGCCATAAACATCCTTTTCTTCAATTGCTAAATTAATTCCATTGACTGCGTGGATTGGTCCAGTCTTGCCGGCAAAACTTTTCCCCACTTGATTTAACTCAATCAATGCCATATTCTTACACCCTTTCCAATAACTGATTAGCTTTTAGCTAGTTCAGATATATAACTATTTTTCATTTCGCTTGTCATTGCACTAATCTGCAAAAATTTGATGAGGAAGTTTGACTGCTACCTCGTTGTAATGAATTTATTTTTCCAAAAACGGGAAAAATAACTCTATTCTCGTTACGCATATCATCCAACTAAAGCACGCGTATCCTTATAAAGCTTCAAGATTTCATTTTGTCAGTCTAACTATCAGCTGCTGCGAGAAGTTGGACTGACAAAAAAAGCTTCCGCCCTCAAATGTACGAATGTACACTTAGGACGAAAGCTTTGACTTCCGTGTTACCACCTAAAATTCGTTCTGACCTTGCGATCACAACCTCTGCCAGTACTTGCTTCACGCGTATACTGAGGTACTGTAACGGGCACTCCCGTGATAGACTTAGCACCCGCTTCGTCCATCCTGCTCAAAGACCATTTTCCATCTCATTGCCATAACTCCTTTTCAGCATACCGGAGCTCTCTTTGTACTTTAATCAGATGTACTTTTCTTTTCATCGCTTTCTCATGTGTATGAAAGGATTATATCAGGCTGATTTTCTCCTGTCAAACATCAAATGAAAATTTCTTTATAGGTTTTCAAACTCGTCAACATCGACTTCTCGTAAAGACAAGATCCATGCATCCAATTCTTCTTTCACATTCAACGCAGCAGGATCAGCAACCACCTTTTCGCTAACAGATGAAACCACACCCGTCAACGGGCTTTTGAATTCTTGGACCGCTTTTTCTGCTTCGATTTCCAGTAATGGTTCACCAGCCTTAACTGATTGTCCAACTTTTGGCAATGAGATGAAGGTCACTTCACCAAGTGTATCCGCCATTTCAGCAGTTAAACCCATGCAATAGTCTTTATCATTGTGTAAGATCCACAGACCTTCATTTTTTTTCAAGTAACTCATTTAATTAGAACTTCCTTTCGTATGTTGTTTCCTTAAATCCATTCGTTAAAAATTGATCATCTTTGATCAGTAATGGGCGCTTCACTAGCATCCCGTCACTTGCTAATAATTCGCTGGCTTCTTCTACCGATAAATCTGCCATTTTGTCCTTCAAACCTAATTCACGATATTTCATGCCGCTAGTATTAAAAAATCTGCGAACTGGCAACCCACTAGCTGTTATCCACTTTTCAAAAGTATCAGCTGAAGGCGTGTCTTGAACCAAATCGATTGTTTCAAACTGTACATCCGCCTGTTCTAACCATGCTTTGGCTTTACGACAAGTTGAACATTTGGGATACCAATAAAATTTAAGCACTGCGTGTCCTCCTAATAGGTTGTTTGTCTGCGCTTTGATAACGCATTGATAGAATCAAACCGATTCCGATCATATTTCCCAGAATCGATGATCCACCTTGACTAATAAACGGCAACGGAATTCCCGTTAATGGTAACAAACCGATATTTGCACCGATATTTTCAAAAACATGGAACAGCATCATCATAACAATTCCTGATGCAATATAAGCATAGAACTCATTATTCATGTCAAAGCATAACCGAATCATACGATAAATCAAAATAAAATAAATCAAAATTACAAAAGCACCGCCGATGAAGCCAAAGTTCTCACCAATGACTGTAAAAATCATATCCGATTCCCGAACTGGCACGTAGACATTACTAACATTGTAGCCAGTCCCAAACATCCCACCAGAACCGATTGCCATCAATGCATGAGCAAGCTGAAAGCTAATTCCTTTTGGATCATGGAAAGGCTCAAGCCAAGAATCAATCCGAGCAAACTGATAATTCTTGAACCCGATGTGTGATAAAATTTCTCGACCCGTATCTGTCGTGACAAAAAATATCAAAGTGCCACCCACAATAATTGCTAAGATAATCGTGGGAACTAAGATTAACCATGAAATTCCCGACATCAAAAACATTCCTGCAAATATGGCCAAAAAGACAAGCATTGTACCAAAGTCCTTTTGCGCCAAAACTAAAACTAAAACCGGAATAGTTACTAAAAACATTTTACCAATCAACATAGTATCAGTCTTAAGACTTCGAAGCTTATTCGCCACATTATGTTTAGTGATAATCATCGCCATCATTAAAATATAAGCAATCTTCATTAGTTCCGAAGGCTGGAAAGTCAGTGTCCCAAACTTGAACCAGTTTTTCGAACCTGTAGAGGCAAATAAAGCCGTATCGTAATATTTCAACAATGCCAACATGACTGCTAAACCAATCACATACAGAAAAGGAGTTAAACGCCATAGAAGTTTTGCATCAAAATGAATGATAATTACTACAGCTAATGCACCAACCACGTACCAAACAGCTTGCATGGCTAAACCACGAAAAACATTCGGATTTCTCGGATCCTGAGTCAGTGCCACATATAAAGCAAGGAGCCCAATCAAACACAATATAAAAACAGGTAAAATAACGCCATAATCAATTCGGCTGTCATTATTATTCTTTCTTAATCTATCCATTGTTCATCTCTTTTCCCACAGTATACTTGCCTTATTATAGACGCTTATTTGTCTAATGAAAAGTCAGCATCGCTGACTTTGCAAAATCTTTATTCTTCTTGAAAAACATGTGGTAAAAAATAGATCAATCCCCAAATCCCTAATTGCAAAATACTAAACATCAGGACAAACTGAAATTTCCCAACACTCCAATTACCAATAAGTAATTTCAATACAGTCATAGGATGAATGAACAGCTCGATCGAATGAACGCGGTCAAAGCGTCCAATATAAACCGCTATACTAGAAAGAACTGACAATAATACAATGCCACTGATTTTCTGTATCATCTGTAATTTAACAGCCGAGATTATTTTAAATACTTGCACCATACCCACAAACACCATCAAAAGAATTGGCAGCAACAATAAAAGATAGGACCACCAAGCATTGCTGTCATCTAGAAAATGTCCCCCAGGCTGATAAATCCTCAAACTAGTCAAATGAAACAAATCAGTCATTAGATACGGAATATTTGGAAAAAATAATAACCATAACGAAATGAAAAACCAGCGCCATTTACTTTCTAATTTCAAAAATAATTCCGCAAAAACGATTGGTAACCATGCCAGAAAGACATTCAAAGCCATAAAGGAAAAAGTTCCTTGCGTAAAGTACATAAATAAAATATACACCCATACACTCAAATGGAATCCGTAAACTTTTTTCATAATTCTCCCTCAAAAGATTTCTCCAAAACAATTTTTTTGAACACATCAAAATAGCTGGTACATAAAATCAGCTATGACCATCACCAATAGAAACTGCCGATAAAGAAAACACCACCGAATTCTTAGCCGAAGCTTTGAGACGATGGTGTTTTTTAATGATGCCAGCTGCAGGATTCGAACCTGTGACCTACGCGTTACGAGTGCGTTGCTCTACCAACTGAGCTAAGCTGGCGATTCGTACAAAAGAAATTATAAGAAACTTCAACGAAAAAGTAAAGTAAGATTCTTCCCAAAAAGCGATTACATGAAAAAAACTTGAAAATGTGCTAAAATAAGGTATGTGAAAAAAGGGGGCGTTCAAAAAATATGGCTACATTTGGCAAAATAGAGACGCACGTTGATCCTTCTGAATTCGGGAAAAAATTTCCCGTCAAGACACACGTCATGTTCACCATTCGCGGCAAATCCCAAACTGGGGTCATCGCTAAACAATTGAAAAACGCAGCCGTCGTTGAAATCGATGAGAAGCAAGACAACGAAGAATTAATCAGTCATTCCAATGGCGTTGTCGTTATCAATTATAAACAAATGGAAAAGATTTAAAGGATTCATAAAGCTACACATCTAAAGCAAAGAAGGCACGCCGAGTATTGTGGCGTACTTTCTTTTTTTCAAAAAAACGTGATCGAAATGAAATCGACCACGTTTGTTCTTTTATTTTGTTCCGAATAAACGGTCGCCAGCATCTCCTAAACCAGGAACGATATAACCTTGTTCGTTCAATTGGTCATCTAAAGCAGCTGTATAGATATCAACGTCTGGATGAGCATCTTGTAATGCCTTTACACCTTCTGGCGCTGCAACTAGACAAACAAATTTCATGTTTGATGCGCCACGTTTTTTTAATGAATCAATGGCCATAATCGCTGAACCACCAGTTGCTAACATCGGATCAACGATGAACAATTGACGGCTGTCGATATCTTCAGGCATTTTGAAGAAATATTCATGCGGCTCCAATGTTTCTTCATCACGAAACATACCGATATGTCCAACTTTGGCTGCCGGAATCAATTCTAAAATACCATCCACCATACCAATACCCGCACGTAAGATTGGTACGATCGCAACTTTCTTACCTGATAACGTTTTTTGTGTAGATAATGTGATCGGTGTTTCGATCTCGATATCTTCCAATGGCATATCTCGTGAAACTTCATACGCCATCAACATTGCGATTTCATTAACTACTTCACGAAAAACTTTCGTTCCGCAGTTTTTATCACGAATAATCGTTAATTTGTGTTGGATCAGTGGATGATCAATTACTTGAAACTTACCCATAATAAATTGCTCCTTACTCATTTTGAAGTGTTCATTTTTCATAGAGAAAAACGAGAGAAATTTTCATCGGAGTCCCTTCTCTAAAGATAATATAGAAAAAAGACATCCTTTATTCTGCATTTCTCCTCATTATAAGACAACTAGTGTCAGAAAACTAGTCTAATGTGATTGAATTGGATGAGATTCTGTTAATTCTAATACTGCTTGGCGAATCTCTAATAATTTCTCTTCATCTCCATTAGAACGTAAGGTTTCAATTATTAATTCTGCTACTTGTTTTGCGTCCTCTTCTAGAAAACCGCGGCTAGTAATGGCTGGAGTTCCGATTCGGACACCACTAGTCTCTTTAAAGCTTTTTGATTCAAAAGGAATGGAGTTTTTATTAACGGTAATATGCACGCTATCCAACAATTCTTCTGCTTCACGTCCAGTTAGCTCAAAACCTGTCACTTCAATCAGAAGCAAATGATTATCCGTAGCGCCAGATACCACACGAGTTTCAGGTGCTTGATTAAATACCTTAACCATTGCCTGTGCATTTTTTAGAACTTGTTCACTATACTCTTTAAAATCAGGAGCCAATGCTTCCTTAAAGGCCACAGCTTTAGCTGCGATTACGTGTTCTAAAGGCCCACCCTGCAATCCAGGGAAAACAGCACTGTTAATCTTCTTAGCTATATCCGCATCATTTGTCAGAATTAAACCGCCACGTGGTCCACGCAAGGTTTTGTGTGTTGTTGAAGTTACAACATCTGCATACGGGACAGGGTTAGGATGTAACCCAGTTGCTACTAATCCTGCGATATGAGCCATATCCACCATCAATTTTGCATCTACCTCATCTGCAATTTCACGGAAGCGGGCAAAATCAATCGTCCGGCTATAAGCGCTCGCTCCTGCGACAATCAGTTTAGGCTGATGTTTCCGTGCCAAAATACGAACGACTTCATAGTCGATCGTCTCTGTATGAGGGTCCACGCCATAGCTAACAAAGTTATACAGCTTTCCGCTGACATTCACCGGTGAGCCATGAGTTAAATGACCGCCTGCTGACAAATCCATTCCTAAAACAGTATCGCCAGGCTGGATCAAAGAAAAATACGCCGCTTGATTGGCTTGTGAACCAGAATGTGCTTGGACATTTGCATATTTTGCATCAAATAATTCTTTCGCACGTTCAATTGCTAAATTTTCTACGACATCAACAAACTCACAACCACCATAATAACGTCGGCCAGGATACCCTTCTGCATACTTGTTTGTCAAGACGCTTCCTTGTGCCATTCTTACAGCTTCTGAAACGATGTTTTCTGAAGCGATCAGTTCGATATTCTGCTCTTGACGCTCCGCCTCATTTTCAATTGCTCCCCATAGTTCGGGATCTAGTGTTTTATAATCCATCCCAACGCCACCTTTCAATTTTCTGATTTAAGTATACGAAAGATTCAGCAGATAATCGAATCTTTTGTTTACTTTTCTCCAAAATATTTTTGTGCTGCTGCTTTCTTCAACCGATTCATATAGGCTAGGCCTAAATGATCCTCTGGAAAGACTTCGGCAAAGATTATATCCGCTTGATTGGCTTCATCCAATGCCCTCAATCCGCTGAATAATCCGCGAGTTGCTGCCTCAATTGAGTCGTCTTCAAAAACAAAGCGATCTGCTGAAGGATAGCTATCAGCAATTTTAGGCGTCGCTAGTAAACCGACTTTTTTCCCGTTTGTATCAGCCCAAGCGATGGCTTTCTCCCAATCGCCTGGTTCAATCATTAAAACCGACACATCAGGCGAATAATGCTTATATTTCATTCCGGGCGCTTTCGGCGTTTCACTCTCTTTGACTAGATGTTTGTCTAAAGGAACTTCAATACCCAAAACTTCTTCCAGTTTTTCTTTTGTCACTGCACCTGGACGCAAAATTGTCGGCACTTCTCCACTTAAATCCAACACCGTCGATTCTACCCCGATTTGTGTTGCCCCATCATCTAAAATCCCAGCAATTTTCCCTTTTAAATCATGAAAAACATGCATTGCTGTTGTTGGACTTGGCTTACCTGACGTATTCGCACTTGGACCTACTAAAGGTGCACCAGTTTTTTCAATTAAAGATAATGTTTTTTTATTATCAGGCATTCGAAAAGCCGCTGTGGATAAACCACCGGTCACGACCGTACTCAAACTCCCAGCTTTAATCGAAAAAATCAATGTTAGAGGACCGGGCCAAAAATTTTTAACGATTTTTTCAGTCAACGGATGATAACTTTCCACAAATTCTTTAGTCATTGAAAAATCTGAAACATGGACGATCAACGGGTTGTCGCTGGGACGTCCTTTGACCGTAAATACTCGCTTCACTGATTCCGGCAAAAGTGCATTAGCACCTAGTCCGTAGACTGTTTCAGTAGGAAAAGCCACTAACTCTCCTTGACGCAATAGTGCTGCCGCTTGATTTATTTGATCTGTTTGATAAATTTTTGTTTCCACAGCTTCTCCACAGCTCCTTTATTCTAACTTTCCTCATTTATAAACTTTCTTTTCTGACTTATCCCCGTATCGTGGATAACGCGGTTGTCAAGTGTGTATAACCATGTTGATAACTTTTTTTCTTTTTTAGCATTGTTGCATCAATGTTCTTTTATTATTTTCTACACTAAAAATAATTTTTAGCTAATGACAACCATCCGATCATTTCCTGATAAATCTTGATGGACCCGTACATTTTTTTCAGGAAAGGCTTTTTGAAAAATTTCTTGAACCGCTCGCCCCTGTTGGAAGCCAATCTCTAAGAAAATCATACCAGCTGGCTGCAAAAGATCGCGGCTTTCTGCAGCGATTTTTTGGTAGATAGCTAACCCGTCGTTTTCCGCAAAAAGTGCTAACTTAGGTTCATAGGTTCGAACACTCTCGTCCATCAGAGCCCATTCACTTTGGCTGATATACGGAGGATTACTGATGATAATATCTTGTTTTTCAATCATTGAAGATAGTACATCACTTCGTTTAAAATTAATTTTTGCATGTAGGTTTTCTGCGTTTTCCTTTGCGACACGTAACGCCTCTTGTGAAATATCAAGAGCAGTTACCTGCCAATCTGGTCGCGCTAATTTCAAACTGATCGCAATGGCGCCCGTTCCTGTACCAATATCTACAACTTTTTTCCTCTTACTTTTAGTCATAGATAAGCATAAAGCAACTAATTCTTCTGTTTCTGGTCGTGGAATCAAGGTATCTTCGGTCACCTTCAAACGGTGTTCAAAGAAATATTCATAACCTAATAGATATTGCGGAGGAATGTTTTCCATTAAACTCTCAATATCTTTCTCAATCATTGCTTCATCATCTGGTAAAATATCGTTTCTCATATTCATGAGCCATTGCGTCTTATCCCAATTTTTGCGAGCCAGAAAAAGATACTCGATTGCATAACCTTCTTTTCCGTTAGCTTCTAAAAAAGAAGAAGCCCCAGATAGGACTTCTACGTAAGTTTTAGCCATTTTGCATCTCTTCCAGCTTCTGCGTTTGATCATACATAATTAGAGCATCAATAATTTCATCAAGCTTGCCTGCTAGAATCTGATCTAATTTTTGTATCGTTAACCCAATTCGATGATCCGTTACACGATTTTGTGGGAAGTTATACGTACGGATACGTTCTGAACGATCGCCTGTTCCGACAGCCGATTTACGGCTTGCGTCATATTCACTTTGCGCTTCTTGCTGAATTTTATCATACACACGTGCGCGCAAGATCTTCATTGCTTTTTCGCGGTTTTTGATTTGAGAACGTTCGTCTTGCATCGCAACGACGATACCAGTAGGGATATGCGTCAAACGAACCGCAGATGCCGTTTTGTTGACGTGCTGTCCACCGGCACCAGATGCATGATAAATATCTGTCCGAATATCTTTGTCTGCAATATCAATCTCAACCTCTTCAGCCTCTGGCATAACCACGACAGTCGCAGTCGATGTATGAATACGACCTTGAGACTCCGTTGACGGTACACGTTGAACACGGTGCGCGCCACTTTCATATTTCAGCTTCGAATAGACGTTGTCCCCTGTAATCATCATAATCACTTCTTTGTATCCGCCGATACCAGTAACATTGGCCTCCATGACTTCCGTCTTCCAGCCTTGGTTTTCTGCGTATTTTTGGTACATATTGAAAAGGTCACCAGCAAATAGTGCCGCTTCATCTCCACCAGCAGCTCCGCGAATTTCCATGATAATGTTTTTATCGTCATTTGGGTCTTTTGGTAACAGAAGAATCTTGATCTCTTCTTCTAAAACTTCTTTTTCCTTCTTCAAATCTGACAGTTCTTCTTTTGCCATTTCAGCCATCTCAGCATCTAGGTTTTCACCTAATAATTCTTCAGCATCGCTGATGCCTTCGATCACTTTTTTATAACGACGATAGGTTTCTACTGTGTCACGAGTATTGGCTTCTTCTTTTGACAGTTGCATGAAGCGCTGCGTATCGCTGATGACTTCTGGGTCACTCAGTAATTCTCCAAGCTCTTCATAACGATCTTCGATTGCTTGCAATTGATCGTACATGGATAAAACTCCTCCTAATTCATATTAATGTAATTTTTTTGTCGGCTATGTCTACTAACTATTTTATTTAGCAGGATTGGTAATCTCTGGATGTAGATAGTGCTTACGGCAAACGGGGTAATAGGCCTCATTGCCGCCGATTTGGACTTGATCGCCTTCATAGACTGGACGACCATCAATGTAATGTAGATTCATCGTTGCCTTTTTATGACAAAACCAGCAAATCGTTTTTAGCTCTTCCAATTTATCTGCATACAATAGTAAGTATTTTGACCCTTCAAACATTTCATTGCGGAAATCATTTTTTAAACCAAAGGCCATAACTGGAATGTCTAAATCATCTACGACTTTCGCTAATTGAATCACGTGTTCTTTTGTTAAAAACTGCGACTCGTCGATCAATACGCAGTAAGGCTTGTAGTCAAGACTTTTAATAAATTCAAAAATATTGGTCTCAGAAAAAATCGGTACAGCAGGACGGCTCAGTCCGATTCGGCTAGAGATATTTCCCACACCTTCACGTGTATCTAATCCGCTAGTCATCAATACTACTGGTTTATTTTGTTCCTCATAATTATGAGCGACTTTTAGTATTTCAATTGTTTTACCGCTGTTCATTGCACCGTATTTAAAAAAAAGCTGGGCCATTTCTTGTCACCTTTCCCTTTTGTTCCTATCGTATTATAGCGGAAAAGCCAGATTATTTACAGTAATAATTTTCATTAATACCTCATCTTAGAAGAATCAATCATTAATTTCAACAAACTCACAGGCTATCTTTTTAAGAATATAAGGGCCCAGTGCTATACTTTTCGTTGGTAATTATTTTTATTAATATAAAACTAGGAGGCATTTTCATGCAACAATCTGGTAAAAAGAAGCAGCGGAGTTTCCCTTCTGCGTACACAGTTATCATTATTGTACTGATTTTGGTTCAAGCACTAACATTCTTTATTCCTTCAGGCAAGTACAGTACGTTGAGTTATGACAGCGGGAAAGATCAATTCGTGATTACAGATGCTCAGGATAAAACAATCATGGAGCCGGCAACACAGAAAACATTGGATAAATATGATATCCACATTAAAGTCGACAAATTTCGAGATGGCACAATTTATCGTCCAGCCGCAATTCCTAATTCCTATGAAAGAATCAAAAAGCCTGAGCGTGGTGTGGTTGGAACTATCACTCAATTTTTAAAATCTCAGGTTCAAGGAATTACTGAAAGTGTCGATATTATGATCTTCATTTTGATTTTAGGCGGTGTTATTGGAATCGTTAATGCTACCGGAGCGATGGATGCTGGCATGATGCGTCTTTCCGAAAAATTAAAGGGAAAACAAAAATGGCTGATTGTCATTGTGACTACCTTGATTGCCATTGGCGGAACTACTTTTGGTTTAGCAGAGGAAACCATTGCCTTTTACCCGATCCTAATCCCGATTTTCTTATTGGCTGGCTACGACACATTAACAGCAGTCGCCACGATTTATTTGGGAACTGCGATAGGAACCATGAGCTCTACGATCAATCCTTTCTCTACGGTCATCGCCTCAAATGCAGCAGGAATCAGTTTTACTGATGGCATGCCTTTACGTATTTTGATGTGGGTGACTGCAATTAGCATCTCGATCCTTTATACGATTCGTTACGCGGAAAAGGTTCGTTTGAATCCAGCCGCATCATTAGTTGCTGATCAAGCAGAAAGTGATCGTGAACGTTTTCTAGGTAATCAAACTCGTGAGAAAAATACAGACTTTACCAATCGCCAAAAATTTTCACTGATCGTTTTTGCTTTAGGCTTTGTTGTGATGATTTATGGCGTACAGCAACTAGGCTGGTACTTTACCGAGATTGCAGTAGTCTTCTTAGCAGTTACTTATATACTAGCCTTCGTCTCAGGGTTAGGAGAAAAGAAATTCATCAACAGCTTCGTTACTGGTGCTGCGGATCTATTAGGGGTTGCCTTGATTGTCGGCTTAGCTCGTTCGGTCGGTATCGTGATGGAAAATAGCTTTATCAGTGATACAATCATGAACTTCTTCAGCAATGCCATCAGCGGGATGAACAATGTCGTCTTCATTTGGTTTATGTTCCTAGTCTATGTCATTTTAGGTTTCTTCATTCAATCTTCCTCTGGTTTGGCGGTATTATCAATGCCAATTATGGCGCCTTTGGCTGATGTTGTTGGGATTGATCGTGCATTGATTATTGATGCCTATAACTGGGGACAAGGCTTGATCGGATTGATCGCCCCAACTGGATTGATTTTAGTTTCCTTATCAGTCGTTAATATTGGTTTTGATAAGTGGATAAAATTTGTTACAAAATTATTAATCACTATTATTATCTTGATCCTTGCTTTCTTAGCAATCGGTGTTTTAATTTCATAGCAACAAAGCCCGAATCCTATTCAGATTCGGGCTTTGTTATTTCTATATACTTTTGATGCCACTTCTTATCGACTTGCCGTGACCCTTCTTTAAAAAATTTTTTTTCCGTTCCTGCTTCATTCGCAATTTGGTAATACCATTTTTTCCAACGTAAAAAATCTAATTGAGTTTGTAAGTCTTGGATTTTTCTCTCAAGGGCTGCCTCTTGCTCCACCATAAAAGCGTAGCGTTGCGGCAAGGTTTTATCACCTTCTACACACCAATCCATAAATTTCGCAATTTCCTTAACAGGAATTCCAGAGCGCTTCAAACAATCAATTACTTCGATATAACCAAGATCATCTTCATTAAATATTCTACGACCTGCTTGATTCTTTTTAACAAACGGTAATAGACCCGCTTTGTCATAATATCTCAGAGTATCTTGGGAGATGCCATACATTTTTGAAATGTCACCAATCAAAAAAGATTTCATTTTTTTCAACTTCCTTCTTGACCTGGAGTTAACTCCAAGTAGTAAAGTCAGTGTATCATAGTTTTGAAAGAAGGCAATTTATATGAAAAAATCTTTAGTTGTAATTACAGGCGCGAGTTCCGGGTTTGGTGCCGAGATCGCCAAACTTTTTAATCAAGCTGGCAATCCGTTACTGTTATTAGGACGTCGCGTAGAAAAAATCGAAGCACTACCATTGAATTTCGAAAATGTCATGATTGAAAAGGTTGACGTAACAGATTACCAAGCCTTTGACTCCAGCATCAAAAAAGCAGAAGCTGTCTTTGGCCCAGTAGATCTATTAGTAAACAATGCTGGTGTAATGCTACTTGGTAATGTCTTGAACCAAAATCCAGCAGAATGGCAAACAATGATGAACACGAATGTAATGGGGGTACTAAACGGTATGCAAATCGTATTACCTAGTATGACCGAGCGTAGGCAGGGAACAATCATCAATATGTCATCTCTTGCGGGTAAGAAAACCTTTACCAACCATGCTGCCTATGTCGCATCAAAATTTGGTGTCCATGGTTTAAGCGAAACAATTCGTGAAGAAGTTTCCGGTTCAAATGTCCGCGTTTCTTTGGTCGCACCCGGCGCTGCTGAAACAGAATTACTTACACATGTGACTGATCAAGGTGCCCTAACAGATTATCAAGCATGGAAAGAAAGCATGGGAGGCATTACACTTGATTCAGTTCATGTTGCTGAGACAGTTAAATTTATCTATGACATGCCTCAGGAAGTTACGATTCGTGAAATCGACATTGCAGCGACTGCGCAAGACAACTAATCAAACACAACCTCCACTTACTCCTACCAAAACGGTGGGAGTTTTTTTCACGGAAGCATGCTATACTATCTCTATTGTAAAAAAATTCCCACAGATGATTGAAGGAGTCTTCTATGAATTTTGATCGCCGAGTAAGTTTTCTCAAAAAAAGCTGGCAAAAGCTTAATAATCGATTTTCTTCGATTCAAATCATCGTCTTCTACTATTTAGCGATGACCATTCTTTCTTTGATCTTGTTTTATTTACCAATTTTTCGTGAGCCAGGTTCACACGTATCTTTTCTTGATATGGTATTTATGGCCATTTCGACCATTTCAGTGACTGGTTTAACCACCTTTGATATCAATTCAGTCTTTAATGATGCTGGTGTTTTGATGCTCGAAGTGCTATTTCATATTGGTGGTTTAGGAATCATGATGATTACTACCTTCTTTTTTATCGTGTCCAAACGTCGGATCACGTTAAAGCAGCGACAACTAATCATGACCGATATGAATCAGCCGCGCCTTAGCGGAATCGTTAATTTGATCCGAATTACCTTCACGATGCTACTGGCGATCGAAGTTCTTTTCGGAACTATCTTTTCAATTTATTTCTATTTAGCAGGCTATTACCATAAAATCTCTGAAGCCGTTTTTTTCGGATTTTATCAAGCAATCTCTGCAGTGACGAACTCTGGTTTTGACGTGACTGGTGAATCGATCATCCCTTTTTCTCATGATGTTTTCTTCATCGTGACAATCATGGTCCTGATCTTTATTGGTGGAATCGGATTCCCCGTTTTAATGGATTTTCATGGCTGGATTTACCATAAAAAATCTAAATCACGGCTGCCCTTTCGCTTTAGTCTCTTTTCGAAAATTGCCCTATTGGCTTTCTTCGTACTTTTTATTGGCGGTACAGTAGCTATTTGGCTTTTAGAAAAAGACCACAACTTCGCTCACATGAATCTGTTTGATCAGTGGTTAAATTCTTCCTTCTATTCTATGACGACTCGCAATGCCGGATTGCAAATTCATGATTTGAATCTATTTCAAAATACAACCTTGATTATTTTCTCATTATTGATGTTCATTGGTTGCTCTCCAAGTTCTGTCGGCGGCGGGATACGTACAACAACGATCGCAATCATCGGTCTATATTTGTACTCATTCTTGAAAAATGAAAATGACATCAATATTTTTGGTCGGAAAATCGCCCAAGAGGATGTGCGAAAATCGGTGGTCGTCTTCATGCTTTCTGCTGGAATGTGTTTGTTTAGTATTCTCTTTTTAACTGCAACTGAAGATCATTCGCTAATCTCCATTATTGTCGAGGTTACCTCAGCTTTTGGAACGACTGGACTTTCTTTAGGAATCACTGATGACCTTTCAAATACCGGAAAAATCATGATCGCTGTTTTGATGTTTATCGGACGTGTCGGTATGCTGTATACCCTGATGCTCTTTGTTCCAAAAGAAACACAGGACTTAGGCTATGAATTTCCGGAAGAAAAGATTATTATTGGCTAGGAGCAAAACTTTGCCCTAGCTTTTTCTATGGAAAAATTAAGAATAGGAAAACCTATTTAAACTTTTTTTTTAAATATGATAAGATGAATTAAATTTGTTACAGACATGGAGGATGTGTAATGGGGTTACGAAGTCAAGTGGCTATTTCTGCCGGAAAGACTGCCCAATGGGTATTAAAAACGTTCTTTAAAGGTGGATCCAGTTATCCTGGTCAGCTTGCATTAAAGATGGATCCGAAAATTTTAGATACATTAGTAAAAGATTATAAAGTGGTTGTAGTGACGGGTACCAACGGAAAAACCTTGACTACCGCCTTGACCGTTAATATTTTGAAACAAGAATTTGATTACGTATTAACGAATCCAACAGGTGCCAACATGGTCCAGGGAATCGTATCAACTTTTTTAAACGCCAAAGGAAAAAAAGGCGGCAAAAAAATTGCAGTTCTTGAAATCGATGAGGCCAGCTTAAGCAAAGTCACAGAATATATCAAACCTGAGCTGTTCTTATTCACAAATATTTTCCGCGACCAAATGGATCGTTACGGTGAAATTTATACGACATATAAGCTGATTGTTGACGGTGCCGCAAAATCACCAAATGCGCCAATCTTATGCAATGGTGATTCACCAATTTTCAACTCACTGGAAACAGTCAATCCAAGAAAATACTACGGTTTCGATCATTTACCTGACAAAGACCAAGATGCCCATTACAATACGGACGGCTTGCTTTGTCCGAAATGCCAGCATATCTTAAAGTACAAAATGATTACCTATGCCAATCTGGGAAAATACTATTGTCCAAACTGTGGCTTCCATCGTCCGGAATTAGATTACAAATTAACGGAGATGAAAGCAATGGATAATAAATCTTCAGAATTTGTAATTGATGGTCAAGATTATAAGATCGAAGTCGGCGGTATGTACAATGTATACAATGCCCTTGCCGCAACTGCTGTAGCAGAATACTATGGCGTTTCTAAAGACAAGATCAAACGCGGACTTGGATATGATGAAAAAGTGTTTGGACGCCAAGAAGAATTTGTAATCGATGGCAAAAAATGCACGCTGGTTTTAGTAAAAAATCCGGTCGGCTTAAATCAAGTCATCGACATGATTGGTTTAGCTCCCTATCCATTTTCATTGGTTTCTCTATTAAATGCCAATTATGCAGATGGTATCGACATCAGCTGGATCTGGGATGGCAATCATGAAGCTTTTGCTGAGATGGACATCCCGGCAGTGATCGCAGGTGGAGATCGCCACGAAGACATGGCCCTTCGTCTGAAAGTCGCAGGGATCCCTGAAGACAAGCTGATTGAGACGGCAGATTTGACGGACGTGATTGAAAAGATCAAACTATTGCCGACGGAGCATGTGTATATCCTAGCGACCTACACAGCCGTTTTACAGCTACGCAAAGAATTAGCCCAAAAAGGCTACATTGACGGAGGTATGGATCGTGGCTAAATACGAGTTGAACTTAGCGCATTTATACGGAAATTTATTGAATACCTATGGCGACAACGGCAATCTCTTAACCTTGAATTATTATGCTAAACAAATGGACATCGAGATTCATTCAGAGATCGTCAGCATCTATCAAGAATTCGATCCAGATAAATACGAGTTTGTCTTTATCGGTGGCGGGCAAGATTATGAACAAGTAATCGTATCAAAAGATATTCAAGATAAAAAAGAAGACTTGATTAAATACATCGAAAACAATGGGGTCATTCTTTCAATCTGTGGTGGCTATCAGTTACTGGGCCACTACTATATTGGTGCAAATGGAGAAAAAATCGATGGTATCGGTGCATTGGATCATTATACCCTAAGCCAAGACAATCATCGTTTCATCGGGGATATCGAGATCCACAACGAAGAATTTGGTGAAACCTACTATGGCTTTGAAAATCACAATGGCCGTACTTTCTTAGGTGAAGGTGAACGACCTCTTGGTACGATCGTTAAGGGTAATGGGAATAATGGCGAAGACCAAGGTGAAGGCGTCATTTACAAAAATGTTTATGGCTCATACTTCCACGGTCCGATCTTAGCTCGCAATAAATCTTTGGCTGTGCGCTTGCTTCACACCGCTTTAAAAAATAAATACGGGGAAGATGTTAATCTGCCAGAATTACCATAAAATAAAAATGCTCATCCGAGTTAGTTGGATGAGCATTTTTTGTATATGAAAAAATGGAGCATTTACTATTTTGTTCCTGGAGTTGAAGCGATGATTTTCATTTCGCCTTCGACTTTCCACTCGGTTATTTGTGCTGGTAAAATGCAGCTTGTACCAGGCTTCATTTCATAGCTTTGGCCATCAACAATCAAATTACCATACCCTTCTACGACTGTCACCAACGTATAATCGCCTTCTTTTTTAAGTGAAAGCTCACCAATAACATCCCATTCGTAAACATTGAAAAAATCTGTCTTCAAGTACGTAATCACAGAAGATGTTCCCTTTTTCTTTTCAGTAACTTCTAACTCGGGACTGATCGCCGGTACAGTGGTTACATCAATTGATTGCTGGATATGCAATTCACGTGTATTGCCTTGATCATCTTTACGATCATAATCATAAACGCGGTACGTTGTATCTGAACTTTGTTGTGTCTCTAAAATCATGATGCCTTTACCGATGGCATGGATCGTACCACTTGGTACATAGAAGAAATCGCCTTTTTTTACAGGTACACGGCGCAATAAATCATCCCAACGTTCGTTTTCAATCATTTCTGCCAGTTCTTCACGAGATTTCGCATTATGTCCATAAACAATCTCTGAACCGGGTTTGGCATTAATGATGTACCAGCATTCTGTTTTTCCTAACTCTCCTTCATGTTTCAAACCATAGCTGTCGTCTGGATGAACTTGAACTGATAAATCGTCTTCGGCATCTAAAATCTTGGTTAATAATGGGAAAACGTCGCCCTCTGCATTACCGAACAATTCACGATGCTCATTCCAAAGGTCGCTGACCTTCCAGCCCTTATAAGGGCCATTTTCTACGATGCTAACGCCATGTGGATGTCCGCTGATTGCCCAATCTTCTCCAATTTTGTCGTTAGGGATATCAAATCCGAAAACCGTATGCAGCTGATCTCCGCCCCAAATTTTTTCTTGAAAGACTGGTTGTAAAAATAATGGTTCCATACTTCTTGCTCCTTTTTCAATTTTTTTATTTCGCTCTAAGCAAGCTGCGAAAAGATAATCATTTCAAGTTAATAAAAGCAATCGCCTGTACTATTTTTTTAATCGTTCCATACGTTCGCTCAGATAGCAGGCCAAAATTTCATCACGATGAACCACATAACTAGCACGATGATCTTCCGTGTGAACGCGATTCGACAAAAAGATGAATGCTGATTTTTTGACGACATCCAATAGCATGAATGTTCCAGTGTACCCAGTATGGAAAAGCAATGGAGTGTGGTCTAACGGGCTGAATTTTAAATCCCAGCCAATCGAACGTTCTCCTTTTCCTGTTGGTGTTTGATCATGAAGCACTTCTTGAATTGTCTTATCCTGCAAATAAATCATATCGCTAACAACCCCAAGATTCAAATACATTTTTGCAAATTTACTTAAATCTTTCATATTCGAAAACAGACCTGCATTGCCAGCATGCTCTGCTAATACTCGGGCTTTTGGATCATGAGTAAGGCCTTTTAAAATCGTTCCATCTATCAATTTTTCAGTGGGAACAACCTTATCATATGGCGGCTGCAGTAAAAAATGACTATTGGTCATACTAAGAGGCTGTAGGACTTCCTGCCTAAAGACATCAATTACATCTTTTAGATATAGTTTTTCAAGCAGAAATCCCAACAAAATTGTTCCCGCATCAGTATATTTAACGACTTTCCCCAGATCTTCTCCCGGTTGTAGGCTTAAATACGCAGTCCGTAATTCTTCAGCATTTAACTGATCTCGATTTGGAATATAGGTTTGAATATCTGATGTATGAGTCAATAAATGACGCAACGTAATCGTTTCATTTTGAAATTCCGGCAATAAGCTGTGAAGAGATTGATCCCACGTAACCTTGCCTGCTTCCTTTAATTTCAACATAACAGTTGTCGTGCAGACCACTTTTGTTAAGGACGCCACATCAAAAAGGTAATCTTCCTGCATAGAAATAATTGTTGGTTCCACTTGTGCATTTCCCATAACTTGAACTTCAGTTTCCTCATTTTCGACAAAGCTAAGAACTGCTCCTGGAAAAACAGCTTTTTGCATTTTTTCTTCAATTAATTGAAACGTTTCAGGGTACATAACAACCTCCGTAAGTAGTAATTCTAAAAGAGTATAGCACAAAATGATTAATCAAGACTTCTGAACATTTTTTAAAATACGATTTGCTTAAAGGGGGAATTTAGAGGTAAAATCAAAAAAGCCGCGATTTCTCGCGACTTCATTATCTTTACTTCAATACGAACCACCATTCAATTCCGGCTGCATCATAAATCGTAATCAAGGATTTCTTTTTATCAATGAAGTAATTGAACTGCTTATTGCTGAGATGTTGAGACAACTCCAACAGTTTCGTTTTCGAAACTTTAAATTGCAAAAAGTCCAAGCCGAGTACTTTATCGGTAGGTAAATCAATTGTACCACCGTTTGCAGTCGTTAACCCTACGTTAAAATCTCCACGATTCAACAACAATTCTTCTTCACTTTCATCGTGAACTTGCAACCCTAGAATATCTGCTAAAAAGCTTTGCTGTTTATTCAGATCGCTGACATTTAGATGAAGCTTATCAAAATAAGCTCCGTGGATCTTTTCACGCTTAGTTGCTTTTTTTGCTAATTCATTAAAATCTAATTCAACTGGTTCTGAGGTGGAACGTTCTTTACTAGGAGCAAAGAAAATTTCGATTTCATTTCCTTCAGGGTCTTCAAAAAGCAGCCCTTTTTCATCATCAGCTTGTAAAGCAGATTTAACAGGATAATTTTCTTCTTTGGCACGGTAATAAACGTTTGCTAACTCCTCTAAATTGGGTACTACTAATGAGACCCGTTGCATTTTTTTTATCTCTCCGCGATGCTCATCTGCTCGCGGACTTTCCTCCAGCCAAAGTAATTCGCTAGCCGGATCTTTGTATCCAAGAATCGCCAATTCGTTTTCTTCACGCAGCAAGTGCAGTCCGATGATATCGCGATAAAAATGAATCATGCCATCACGATCACGTACACGAATAGCAATTGTTTTCAAACTAAGTTTCCCTAAATGAAAATTTTCCATTATTCTCTTCCCTCCGTCACTACTATTCTAACGATGCCTTCTGATTCACGCAAGTAATATCTTCCCTAAAAAATTCTGCAATTATTTTCCAACTCAAAAAAAACTTATCCAATAACAAAAAAATGATATTTTCACTAAATCCATGAAAAAAACTTGTCAACTTTTTCTAGTTTTGAAATTTTTTTGAATGTTAGCTTTACTTTTTGTCAATTTCAAGTAAAATGTCTATGATAACACTTGTAATTAGACGATAAATACATTAACGTTGTAATCACTATTAAGAAAGAAAAGGCTGTTGAAAAAATGAATTATTCGGTAACAACAAAAGAATTTATGCTACTTGCTGCTAAAGAACCCGTGGAAGTTTTAGACTTGAGAGACCCTGACTTTATTGACTCCTTTGATTTACCCGAAGGATCAAACGTAACTCATATCCCGTTGACACAATTGCCAAATCGTTTGGACCAACTTGACAGAAGTAAAACGTATTACCTATTTACTCAATTCGGCGGTCGTTCAAAAACGATGGCGCAATTTTTAAGAAACGAAGGCTTCCAAGTCGCAAATGTGATTGGCGGTACCACTGCATATAAACAATATCTTGCGAGTTAACAAAATCTAATTTTAACCAAAGATTCCAAGCAGATAAATTGTCTGCTTTGGATATTTTGTGTACGATTCGTTTGTAATTAAATTTAAGGAGTGTTAGTTTTGGCAAATGTTCTAGTAGTGAATGCTCACCCGTTGTCCGCAGAAGACTCACAAACTGTCACTATTCTGGATACTTTTATTGAAGCACATCAAGCCAGTCATCCAGAAGATGTATTCACCATGTTAGATTTGTATTATACAGATCTCCCTGAGATTGATGGCGACTTACTATTAGCTTGGAAATCGTTACAAAAGGGAACTGATTTTACAGAATTGAGTAGTGTTCAGCAAGAAAAAGTTCGCGTTTTCAATGAATTTACTGATCAATTTTTAGCTAGTGAAAAAATCGTCATCGCCAATGCTTTATGGAATTTGAATATTCCAACGAAGTTAAAAGCTTGGTTCGACACAATCAACGTCGCAGGTAAAACCTTCAAATATACAGCAGAAGGTCCAACTGGATTGATTACAGATAAAAAAGCTCTTCACATCCAATCAAGTGGCGGTACATATAACGGTCAAGATTTCTCAGCACAATATGTTAAGGGAATTTTGAATTTTATTGGTATCACTGATTTTGATTCTATTTACATTGAAGGTGCGGATTATGATCCAGCAAGAGCACCTGAGATTATGGCTGCGGCAAAAGAAAAAGCCAAATCATTGGCTGCACAATTTTAAAAAAATGCCTGTCGATTATTCGTCGACAGGCATTTTTTCTTTTGTTTCGTCTTCGTACAAGTTCGATATCCCTTTGTACCACTCAAATACATGGATTGCGATAACTTTCGCCACCGCATAAAATGGAATTCCTAATATAACTCCAACGATTCCAAAGATTTTCCCAGCCGTCAACAATACAAACATGATTGTGACAGGATGGATTTCCAATTGATTCCCCAATACTAAAGGTGAGACAATACGCCCTTCAATCGTTTGTTCGATCGCAAAAACGATAATGACTTTTACAAGCATGATTGGCCCAGTGACAATGGCAATGAAGACCACTGGCACCATTGCTAAGAAGGAGCCTAAATAAGGAATCAAATTTAAAAATCCAGCCAAAATACCTAAAGTAATCGCATAATTCATTCCTACTAAAGAAAAGCCAATAATAAACATGACGGCTACCGCAAAAGCTACCGTTAACTGCCCACGAATATATGAAGCTAACTGCGAGTTCATTTCAGTCATGACCTTAAGTGTCGGCTTTCGTGCTTTTGTCGGCAAAAGCTTAAGAATGTAAGGCGCTAATTGATCGCCATCCTTTAACAAAAAGAATAAAATGATCGGCGCTGTAATCAACGCGATCAACACTGTAGCTAGCGTAGAAACAACACTTCCTAATCCTTGCAGTGTAACTCGTGAAATCTTTTGCGCAGTATCCGTTAATGACTCTAAGATTTTCTGCAGACTATTATCAATGTGTTGTTGAAACGGCTTGAAGGCAGGGTCCTTAAAAATATCATTTAATTTATCACTTATTGTGTCAAAGTAGCTAGGTAGACTTTTCATCATTGAACCGATCTGCTCTCTAATCTGCGGAATAATCACTACAATTCCCCAAATAAGTAAGGCAACTACCGCGATGAAAAGCAGTACAATCGCAAAAGTCCGCTTCAGTCCTTTACGCTCCAGAAAATTGACCACAGGATTCATCAAATAATAGAGAATACCTGCGATTACCATTGGAAGGCCGACGATCGCAAAGAATTGACCCACCGGCTCAAACAAATAGGATACTTTTGTAAAGACTAACGCGATCAACAACAGCAGCAATACAATGATCAATGCTACAACTACCTGGCTGTTTAAAAACCATTTCCAAAACCAAGAGGTTTTTTGCGTTAATTTCTTTTTATCCACTCACTCACACCCCTACTGAAAGGTAATTTTCATCCCTACTTCCAAGTCTGGAAGCTTTTCTGGAACAACATAGATCGCATTTGGAATCACTCCAGCTTCTTTCTGAAAGAAAACTGTCGCATGTCCAATTTCATTTAAATTTTGATTGGCTAAAGGTCCTACCCCAATTACCTGATAAGCCTGATCCCCAAAGATCAATTGTCCACCTTTTTCTAATACAATTGGTTCATCATTAATAGTTTTTTGAACAATCGAAACATCTAATAAGTCTGGTGTAACACTTTCACCAAAAAGCACCAAGATATTTTCATCGTTAATCGCATTTTTTCCAATTTGAGTAATTTCTGTTTCAGTCATAGGTCACGCTCTTTTCACATTTATTTTTCAATTATATCACAAAGTTAGCGCTATCCAAGTGAGAATAAACTTGTTAAAATGTAGATACATTGAAGGAGGTTTTTTAATGATCCACAAAATAATTTTAGGTACGTACACACGACGCCTCAGTCAAGGTATTTATCAGATCGAATTAGATACAGCGACTGAAACGTTAAACAATTTGCAATTAGTAACAGAAGAAACCAGCCCTACCTACTTCGCAAAAAGCAAAGAGGGCTTTCTTTACTCAGTCACAAGTAGAGATGGTCACGGCGGGATGTCCAGTTACGATCCACAAAACAAATTTTTGAATGCGGTGACAGAAGAAGGCGCTTCACCATGTTACGTAGCTGTCGATGAAGCACGTCAACTTATTTACGGCGCCAACTATCATAAAGGGGAGCTGAATACCTATAAAATTCTGCCGGATGGTTCTCTTGAAGCCGCAGCTGCCCTTTTTCATAAAGAACCAACAGGTCCACATAAAAATCAGGATCACGCTCATACTCACTATACTGATCTTGCACCTGATCAACGCCTCGTTGTATGTGATCTTGGCACCGATCGCGTCTACACCTATGATGTTTCAGAAGCTGGTGAGGTCGAAGAAGTAGCAGTCTATGTAGCAGAACCGGGTACCGGTCCTCGTCATTTGGTTTTTCATCCTAATAAAATGATTGCGTATCTATTTGGCGAGCTGGACAGCAGCGTTACCGTTCTAACTTATGATGAAGCAGATGGCAGCTTCACTCAAACACAGAAAGTCTCTACTTTACCAAAGGATTTTGATGGTGAAAATGGCGGTGCAGCGATTCGCGTATCAAATGATGGGCGTTATCTATATGCGTCAAATCGCGGACACAATTCAATTGCTGTTTTCGCAATTGCTGCAGATGGCTTAAGCATTGATTCGATCCAAACCATTTCAACCGAGGGAGATTTCCCAAGAGACTTTGCATTGAGTCCTGATAATTCATATGTAGTCGCAGCAAACCAAAACAGTGACAACTTAACCCTTTATCGCCGTGATAGCGAGACTGGTCTTCTAATTATGATTCAAAAGGACGTCTTTGCACCGGAAGCTGTTTGTGTCTACTTTGATTAGTCGACAGCAAGACTCTACTATGGAGGTAGTACTTATGAATAAAGAGGAAGTTATTGAACGATTGAAAAAAGATTTGGATTTACCAAATTTTAAAGGACGTTTAGAAGAAAAAGAATATAGCGAAGAAGAATATCAAAAAATTAAAAATGATTTGAATGATTATTTCGAAAATTACGTACGAAATATCGAAAATTAAACAAAATGAGAGCTGACTACTGAGTATTTCACACAATAGCCAGCTCTTTTGATATTTTACTAATCAGCGATAGAAACGTAATTCATAATTATAGAAAGATTTCTTCTAGCATAAAATTTTAAAATAGTTTCGTATTCATTTTATTTTGCTACGCTACTAAAGTAAAAATTCAAAAAAAAGAAGCACCGATCGGCAAATCGGTGCTAAAGGAGTATTACCTAAATGCAATGAAAAAGAAAAGGTTGTTATTGGTTATGAACTAATAATACTCGATCCTTCTTCATCTGTATTTAAAATAACGTTATAAAAAAAATTAGAAAACCTTTGTTCTTTTTGATATTTCACTTGTTTACTATTTCAATAACAGATTAGTTATTTTTTGAATCGTTTTGTAGATTGTATCCGTTGCAGCATCCTGTTTTTTTTCAGCTGCATTGAAGGCTTCTTCATTTACTTCCGGTAACAAACTATCCGTCATTTCTTGACAGCCAGCTACATATTGAATATACGCCTTTTCAAAGCTTTTATGGTTTCCCATTACTTTTGCTGGCGCCTTTAACATACCGATTTTTTCTAAATTCAATTGATAAAACTGTGTTCCCTCTTTAAAAAGTTCATGGATTTCTGATAAACGTTCTTGGTCAAAATCAACCACTTTCTTTTCATCTAAAGCAGTACGAATCTCTTCATAGCTTGGGTGCAAACGCTCACCCATTTTTTCCGTATTTTGAACGATTTCGTTGATTTCTCTAGCATAAAACCCTGTATTAGGTCGCATTCATTTATTCCTACTTTCTTTTTTAATACTTTCATTTTACCGATTTTTGCACAATATGCAAAGTAGCTCAGAAAATATTAAAAATTGCTTCATTTATTATTTATTTGATGATACCTTAAAAGAAATACATTTTATAAGGGGGAGAACAACTATGCACAGGATCATAAGGAAATGGCGCAATCAGGATGCTAAAAATTTAGCGAATGCGCTAAACAATAAAAAAATTCAAGCAAATCTGCGAGACGGGCTGCCTTATCCTTATACTGAGCAAGACGCCGCAGATTTTATTCAAAGCATGCTGGAAGCTGTCCCGAACAAAACCTTTGCCTTTGCAATAGTGAATGAAAAAGATGAAGCAATTGGAAGCATCGGTGCTTTTCGTTGTGAGAACATCCATCACTTAACTGCTGAGATGGGCTATTACATTGCTGAGGAGTATTGGGGCCAAGGAATCGGTACAAAAGCAATCAAACAACTCACAGACCACCTTTTTAGCGATACTGACATCATTCGAATTTTTGCGGAACCTTTTTCAACTAATCATGCATCTTGTCATTTGTTGGAGAAAAATGGGTTTCAATTGGAAGGTACATTGAGGAAAAATGCGATAAAAAATGGTGTACTACTAGATATGCAAATGTATTCTTTGATCAAATAGAAAACTCGCCTGAAGCAACATTAATGGCTTCAGGCGAGTTTTTATTTAAACTATTTTTTTTGTGCACTTCGTTGGAAGGCTTTAACAATCTCAACAATTGGAATAATCGCAAAGGATGCCCCAATTACAATCCCCCATTGATAAAGATCAAGATGTGCTACCCGGAAAATATCATTCAAACCTGGTACAACAATAATGATCATCATTAAAACAAAGGATAACAAGATTGCCCAGTTAAAGCTCTTGTTGCGGAATGGTCCGACCTGGAACAATGACTGATGAACAGATTTTACGTTGAAGGCATGGAATAGCTGCATCAAGCCTAATGTTGCAAATGCCATTGTCAAAGCATCAGAATGGATTTCTGCATACGTTGTATGAACTGGCCACTGAATTGCGGACCAGTAAACAAATAGTACCGTACCTGCTTCTAATATCCCTTGATAGATAATACTTGATAAAACGCCCCCAGAAAACAGGTTTGAACTACGCCCACGAGGATTATGCTTCATCAAATCTTTTTCAGCAGGTTCCATCCCTAATGCAATCGCTGGGAAGGTATCCGTAACTAAGTTAATCCACAATAAATGAATAGGTAATAAGGTATCCCAACCAAGTAAAGTTGCAATAAATAAGGTCAATACTTCACCCAAGTTGGCTGCTAACAAATATTGAACTGCTTTTTGAATGTTTGAGAAGACTTTACGACCTTCTTCAACTGCAACAACGATCGTCGCGAAGTTATCATCAGCAAGAACCATATCAGAAGCGCCTTTAGAAACCTCTGTACCCGTGATTCCCATACCAATACCAATATCCGCTTGCTTCAAGGCTGGCGCATCATTTACACCATCCCCAGTCATAGCCACTACTTTGCCTTCTTTTTGCCAAGCCTTCACGATCCGAACTTTATGTTCTGGAGAAACTCGAGCATAGACAGAATAATGTTCAACTTTCTGAGCGAATTCTTCATCAGACATTTCGTTTAATTGCGCACCAGTTAGAACAGATGCATCATCACCTTTTTCGATGATTCCTAAACGAGCAGCGATTGCTTCGGCGGTATCTTTGTGGTCGCCCGTAATCATGATTGGACGAACGCCAGCTTCTTTAGCAACTCGTACAGCTTCAGCTGCTTCAGCACGTTCTGGGTCAATCATACCGACTAAACCAGCAAAAATTAAATCATTTTCCACTACTTCAGATTCTAATTCAACCGGAACAACATCGACATATTTATAAGCCATGCCTAGAACACGTAACGCTTGTTGTGCCATGTCTTTATTATTAGCTAAAATATCTTGTTTCTCTTTGTCAGTCATTGGTACAACTTGACCATTCAATAGGATTTGCGACGTACGACCAAGTAGCACATCGGGAGCACCTTTGACAGCAACCAAAATTTTACCGGTTCCTTCTTCGTGTAGCGTACTCATTAATTTACGATCAGAATCGAAAGGCAATTCGCCGACACGTGGTTCTTCAGCTACTTTTTCACGAACATCAAAAGCATTATTTAGCCCAAATTGTACCAAAGCTGTCTCGGTTGGATCTCCAATTAAGCCACCTTCTTGGGTAAACTTCGTGTCATTCGCATAGTTCATGACTTTCATCGCCATACTAGCTACTGGTACTTCACCATTTGCATCATATTGTTGATTGTCTACGTATAATTTTTCAACCGTCATCTGATTCAAGGTTAATGTCCCAGTTTTATCTGAAGCAATAATATCAGTTGAACCCAATGTTTCAACGGCTGGCAGTTTACGAATTACAGAATTTCGTTTTGCCATTACTTGCGTTCCAAGAGCCAAGATAATCGTTACAATTGCTGGTAGCCCTTCTGGAATTGCTGCAACCGCCAACGAGATCGAAGTCAACAGCATATCAACCCAAGATGTATCGTTGAAGAAAATCCCAACAAAGAACATCACGATAGCGATAATAATAATTGCAAAGGTCAAGAATTTACTCAATTGGTTCAAATTCGTTTTAAGTGGCGTTTCTGTCTCATCTGCTTGTGCTAACATACCAGCAATTTTACCAACTTCGGTATTCATTCCTGTGTTAACAACGACACCTTTACCTCGACCATAAGTCACATTACTATTTGAATAGGCCATATTGACACGATCGCCAATACCAACTTCTCCGTCTTCAATCACAATCAGTTCTTTTTCTACCGGTACGGATTCACCCGTCAGTGCTGCTTCTTCAATCTTCAATGAAGCAACTTCAATCAAACGCAAATCTGCAGGAACGACATCTCCGGCTTCCAGCATCACGATATCACCAGGCACAAGATCCGTTGATTTTACTGAACTGATATGACCATCACGTAAAACATTCGCATTTGGTGTAGACATTTCCCGCAAAGCTTCGATTGCTTCTTCGGCCTTTGATTCTTGTACCACACCCATCACAGCATTAATGATAACAACAGCTAAGATAATGATCGAATCCACTACTTCATGAGAGACGACCGCGGATATAATTGCCGCGAACAATAAGACAATGATCATTAAATCTTTGAACTGTTCGATAAAACGAGCGAACATACTTTTCTTTTCGCCCTCTTCTAATTCGTTCAAACCGAACTCACTTAAGCGTTTTTCTGCTTCAGCGGTTGTTAATCCTTCTTCCGTCGTTTGAACTTCTGCTAAGACCTGTTCTGTTTCCTCAGTATAAAAAGGCTTTAGCAGTTGTTGTTTTTTCTCCTCTGACATTATTATCCTCCTTATTCGTTTCGAATGTCGTATACCATTCTTCTAATTACGCTAGTCTGCTCTTAATTTATGGTGATAAATTCTTAAAAGAACTTATCTGGACCTTCGAAGACATATCATTCTACTATTCTGCTAAAACAGGAAGTTGAACTGACAAAGCGTATAGAAAAACTGGCAAAGTTGAACTGACATCCTTAAAATGATGTTCCTTTTAGGAATAAAAAAATAGACTTGTGTATGCGAAAGACACATACATAAGTCTCACTATTTAAGACAACACCAGAAAATTGCTTTTCTTGCTGGTGGCGTTGCCACAGCTTGCGCTGCTAGTTACTCCCTCATGAATACAAAATGAATTATAGCATGAGAAAAGGCTGGAATACAATTACTACTTTTTAATTAATGAATTGTAAGAGTTTCCAGCAGAGACTTCTGTCCAAAAATCTTCAGCTGTTCCTTGTTCCATGCCCATTATAAACTTTTCTCGGATATCTGGATAGTTTTTAGCAAGCTGCGTCACCAAGTTCTTGATTTCTTCCCTTTTTGTTTTTTTATCCACAGGGCAAGGATTAAAAATTACAGGGAGTTCTTCACGTTTCACAAGTCGGATAATTTGTTTCTCCTCTAAATAGATCATTGGGCGTACTAATGTCACCTTCGTTTTTGATAAATAGCTTTTTGGTTCAAAACTGTTTAAACGTCCGTGAAACAAAAAGTTCATAAAGTAGGTTTCAATCGCATCATCTACGTGGTGACCTAGAGCGACTTTTTGACACCCCAGCTCACTTGCGCGATTATACAGGATTCCACGGCGAAGCTTCGCACATAAAGAGCAGGGCGACTTTTCTTCACGTATATCAAAAACGACTTTCGCGATATTTGTCGGAACTACCTCTAATTGATAGCCTAAGTTTTCAACAAATTTTTTCATCGGAGTAATGTCACAGCCTTCAAATCCCATATCAAGAGTAATCGGTACAATTTCAAAGTCAAAACCTAAACGCCGTTGACGCCGAATCTGATCTAATAAATAGAGCAACGTCGTACTGTCCTTTCCCCCGCTCATTCCAATCGCCACTTTATCACCAGGCTCAATCATTTGATGAGTTAAGATTGCCCGACGCAGTGGATTGTAATAATTCTGATTGTCTTTCTTTTTAAACCCCATATTTGCTCCTTTAATCTCGTGTTTATTCAAAAAAATTTTCTTTCAAGCTATACTGATGACCAGCTGTAATGTCGTATTGGATCATTTGATATTCTTGATAAATTTTTTCTTGCTTTTGATTGAGCCGAGCTTCTTTGAACCATTGCCCGCTTTGATAATACATTCCTTTTTCAAAAGCGGGGAACTCTTTTTGTAACGCCACTAACAAATTTTGAAACCCAGTCATTTGAAGACCGCCTTGCTGAAAAAGATCTGCAGCAAAATAAAAGGGACTTGTTGTCACTTGTTGATTGCTGAGTTGATGGCGATTATCATACATTAGAAACTCTGTTTCATGTAGTAAATGTCCTTGATTCTCCTTTTGAATATTCTCTGAATAAATTCCCGGCAGATGATCTCCCCAAAAAACAACCAAGGTTCGTTCCGGTAGATCGTCTAATTTTTGCAGAAAATCCTTCAACGCTTGACTACTGTATGCAATATCCTGCAAATAAGCCCGAACAGATAAGCTATCGTCCCCTTTGACTAAGTAAGGAATGTTCGAGTATTTATTTTCGTACGGCATATGCGTTTGCATTGTCACTAAATGCAAAAATTGCGGCTTTTTATTTTTATCTAATTGATCAAAGATTTCTTGATAGGCTGCTGCATCTGAAATATACGGATTATTTTCAAGTTTATCCGTATGCTTCATTGTTTTTTCGTCCAAGAATTGATCAAACCCAAATGTTTCATAGACATCTTTTCTCTTATACATTGAAGTATTGTAAGGATGGATTGCCGTCGTTTCGTACCCGCGTTCCTTCAATGTTCCGACCAACGAAGGAAATGATTCAAAATCCGACATCAGCATTGTATAAGGCGTAGTCATCTGTGCATTGAATAGCTCCATGGAAAAACCCGTCAAGGCTTCAAATTCGATATTCGCCGTCCCACCGCCATAATTTTGCGATAGCATCTGACCACTATAGGTTTTATCGGCGATTGTACGATAATCTTGCAGTGGATCCCCACCTAAAATTTCTAAGCCATTCAAACGACTTGGATCAGAAAAACTTTCACTCATAACATAAATAATATTCGGTTTTTCCTCTGAAGTTGTTTTTGCTTTTTTTTGATATTTCTTAGTAATTCTTTCTACGTTCACTTGAGAATAATCCGCTGGCTTTTCCATCGCCTCCACCGGTAAATTATACAAAAAGCCACCCATAAACCCAGTGTTGTAATAATTCATTTTTTGACTGTAGGGAATCCATAAAGCCGTTTTATTATAAGCCTTGCGCAATAGATTCCCTTGCTGGTTGAATCCACCGATATACAGCAACAAACTGCTAGTTAAAATGAAAAATACAAAACGCATCCGTTGTTGTTTTTTCTCCAACTTCCAGCTTTTCTTCAAACTAAAGAGAACTAAAATAATTCCTAACGCCAACATCAGTAAAAACAGAAGAAATAATGGAAGACCAATCATGTCGTAGATCATTCCGAATTCAGTAATCATTTTCAAATCATTTGGATAGATCGGCTCCATCCGATAGTTCATCTTCAAATAATTCGCAATTCCTACACCAATCACCGTTAAAAGATAAAATACACTACCCGATTTCAGTGAGCCTAAAAGACTGCTGATCCACCCATAAAAAATAAGCAGTACAAAGCATCCTAAAAGGAATTTTTCAGTGTGCCAAGAAAAAGCAAATTTGAACATTAATTCAAAGGAAAACTCATTTTGTGTTAGTTGAAAAAAAAGATTTGAACTAACAATTAATCCTATCACACCAATAATTTTTAACAGCTGTTGCCAAGGAATCTTTCGAAGTTTGTGCATGTGTCTCTCCTATCTATGGATTTCTAAATCGTATTAATCCTTTTATCTTTAAAATACGAAATATCCTTCCAATGCCCTTCGCACATATCTTTCAGCCAGTCTATATAAGCTTTTGAATTGGCAAGGCATCCTAAATAGTTTAGCGAGAAATTAGAAGAAAGTAAAGAACGATAAGTTTACACTAAAATCGTTGGGTAAAACAAAAAAGTCTAGCAGAGTTGAAGCTCCGCTAGACTACGATTAAATTTACTATTTCCAAAAATCATCGAAGATCGTGATTGGTAAATGGCGTTTATGCTGCGTTTTATTCCACCAATTTTCAATCGTTGCTTGCGCCGTTTCGTCAATTGACTTACCTTCTAAGTAGTCATCGATATCATCATAGGTTACTCCCAATGCTACCTCATCAGAGATTAACGGCTTCCCATCTTCTAAATCAGCCGTCGGAACCTTCAAATACAAAGCTTCTTCCGCTCCTAATTCTTTCAACAGCATTTTACCTTGACGTTTATTTAAGCGGAACAGTGGTAAAATATCCGCGCCACCATCGCCAAACTTAGTAAAGAAACCTGTGATATTTTCAGCCGCATGATCTGTTCCGATAACAGCTCCTTGATTGCCGCCAGCAATTCCATATTGAGTGATCATTCGTTGACGTGCTTTGATATTTCCTTTGTTAAAATCACTGATTGCAACACCAGCTTCTTCTAATGCGGCAACCTCCGCGTCGACAGCTTCCTTGATGTTCACGCTTAAGCTAACATCTGGATTGATAAAATCTAATGCTCGCTTAGCATCCGCTTCATCAGCCTGAGAACCATAAGGCAATCGTACAGCGATAAATTTATACGTATCATCATCTGTCTCTTGCCGCATCTCTTCCATCGTAAGCTGAGCAAGCCGACCAGCCAAGGATGAATCTTGCCCTCCGCTGATTCCTAAAACAAATGTCTTTAGAAACGGATATTTTCTTAGATAAGCCTTTAAAAACTCAATACTTTTACGAATTTCTTCTTTGGGATCAATGGTAGGTTTCGTCCCTAATTCCTTAATGATTTCTTCTTGCAGCTTCATCATAAGCTTCACTCCTTTAATCTTCTTGCTCTGTTTTTACCACAGATCTACGCACTTGGTCCATAATTTTGTTTTTATGGTTCCAACACTTCGTAGAAAGATCAACTGGATATTTTTGTGGATTTAGATCACGTTTGTACTCTTCCCACAGTGAATCTAAGCTGGCTTTAGCAGTCTGCTTAACTTCTTCTAAATCTGGCAAATCATAAACAAGCTTGCCATCTATATAGATGTCTCTTAAGACTGGACGAGCCTCAAAATTTTTCACCGTTTTATTGATATATGGATAAACTGGATGGAACATATAAATTTCTTTCTCTTCTCGTGGATCCTCATCCCATAATGTGACATAATCGCCTTCTGATTTGCCATCAGATTTACGTGTGATCCGCCAAACTTGTTTTTTACCGGGAGTCGTAACTTTCTCTGCATTACTAGAGAGTTTAATGGTATCCACCATCTCCCCTTGCTCATTTTCGATTGAAACCAACTTGAAAACGGCCCCAAGCGCTGGCTGATCATAAGCCGTAATTAGTTTTGTACCAACTCCCCAAACATCGATCTTCGCATGTTGCATCTTTAAGTTCAAAATCGTACTTTCATCTAGATCGTTAGATGCATAGATCTTCGCGTCAGGGAAACCCGCTTCATCTAATTGTTGGCGGACTCGTTTGGAAATATAAGCCATATCACCGCTATCAATCCGTACACCCAAGAAATTGATTTTATCACCCATTTCTCGAGCAACTTTGATTGCACTTGGTACACCTGATTTGATCGTATCATAGGTATCTACTAAAAAAACACAGTCTCGATGAGTCTCAGCATAAGCTCTAAAACCATCGTAATCATTGCCATAGGATTGGATCAATGAATGGGCATGGGTACCGCTATCAGGAATTCCAAAAATCTTTCCTGCTCGTACATTACTTGTAGCATCGGCTCCACCAATATAGGCAGCCCGGGTTCCCCAAAGTGCAGCGTCTAATTCCTGAGCTCGGCGTGTACCAAACTCTAATAAGGGATCGTCACCAATTACTGATTTGATTCGAGCAGCTTTCGTAGCAATCAGCGTTTGGAAATTCACAATGTTCAAAAGCGCCGTTTCAACCAATTGACATTGGAGTAATGGCCCTTCCACCTGAATAATCGGTTCATTGCTGAAGACCAATTCACCTTCCACTGCAGAACGAACAGTGCAAGTAAACTTAAAGTCACGCAAATAATCAATAAAATCGGCCGGATAATGTTCTACCTCTGATAAATAGGCCAAATCGCTTTCACTGAAAGTTAATTCTTCCAAATACTTTACAAGTCGTTCAAGACCGGCAAAGATGACATAACCATTATCAAATGGCATACTGCGAAAATAGCACTCGAATACAGAATGAAGATCTGCTCGTCCTGTCTCCCAGTAAGTTTTCATCATATTGATCTGATAAAGGTCCGTATGAAGTGTCAAACTGTCATCTTCGTACAACTTTTTCATAGTCATGCTCCTCATTTGTTTTTAGTAAAATAAACTATTTCACTTATTATAGCACAAGAATTCCGAGGCAACAGTGTTAGCTCTTCAACATAAAAAAATCTATTTAAAATGACTACTCTATATCTATTTATTGCTGGTTGGAAAAGGAAAAAAAGAAAAAGGCCTTAAGCCTTTCTCGATTCAAGATTATTCTTTTGGAATTTTATACTCCACCGCAATGATATCTTTATAGGACTCTTTAGGTCTAAGACCCGCTTCGATAATTTGTTTTTTGTAGCCAACATCTACGGTAACATCTTCACGATCCACTTTTAACAATCGATGAATAATTGTATCTACTTCTTGATGACTGATTTTGCGCTTACGATTCAGCAACAATAAATCAATTGTATCAAAGCGGTCAGCGTAAATGATCTTCGTCCGATCATATGCAAATAATTTAAGCAGCTTTACAGCTGGGCGTTTATCAAAAAAATATTTGGTTAGATTAGGATACAGTGTTTCTAAGTTAACATTACTATTCAACGGTGTTTCGATTAATTTCATTCAACATTCTCCTATCCCTACATATTTTTATTCTATAAGACTGATTTGTTTTCTTTATAATGATTATTTTACCATACGAATCAAACGTTTTTTAATGAATAAAAAAAATCTTATAAAAAAGAAATAGATTGATAAAATCGCCTTATAATCACTTGCAATCAAAAAATCTATTCTGCTTAATTTGTTTTTTTAAAGGTATAGAATTCTAAAAAATTTATAGAATTCATCAGTCCATTTAGAAAAAAAGCCACCGGAAATTTTCCGATGACTTTACGCCTTATGATGAACAAATTACATCATACCGCCCATCATTGATGGGTCCATTGCTGGTGCAGCAGCAGCTCCACCTTCAACAGGTTTGTCAGCAACAACTGCTTCAGTTGTTAATAGCAACGCAGATACTGATGCAGCATTTTGTAAGGCTGAACGAGTAACTTTTGTTGGGTCAACAATCCCAGCATCGATCATATTGACATATTCACCTGATGCTGCATTGAAACCAGTTCCTTGATCAGCATTTTTCAATTTATCGATTACAACTGAACCTTCAAAGCCAGCATTTTCAGCAATTTGACGAACTGGTTCTTCTAGTGCGCGTACTACAATTTTTATACCAGTTGCAGCATCGCCTTCAGCCTCTAATTCAGATACTTTTTTAATAACATTAACTAAGGCAGTTCCACCACCAGATACGATTCCTTCTTCAACAGCAGCACGTGTTGAGTTTAAGGCATCTTCAATACGAAGTTTTAGTTCTTTTAATTCTGTTTCTGTAGCCGCACCAACTTTAACAACTGCAACACCGCCAGCAAGTTTTGCCAAGCGTTCTTGAAGTTTTTCACGATCAAAATCAGAAGTTGTTTCACCAATTTGTCGTTTGATCATTTCAACACGATCATTCAATGCAGCTTTATCGCCAGAACCTTCAACGATTGTAGTATTATCTTTGTCTACAACAACTTTACCAGCAGTACCTAAGTTTTCAATTGTTGCTTCCTTAAGGTCTAATCCAAGATCTTCTGTAATTACAGTAGCGCCAGTTAAGATTGCGATATCTTCAAGCATAGCTTTACGACGATCACCAAAACCAGGAGCTTTCACTGCTACAACATTAAATGTTCCACGAATTTTATTCAATACCAATGTTGGTAATGCTTCGCCATCCACGTCATCAGCGATAATCAATAGTGAACGAGATTGTTGCAATACTTGTTCTAACAATGGCAAAATATCTTGAATATTCGAGATTTTCTTATCTGTGATCAAGATATATGGGTTTTCTAAAGCAGCTTCCATTTTATCGTTATCAGTAACCATGTATTGTGATAGGTAACCACGATCAAATTGCATTCCTTCAACTACGTCTAGTTCAGTATCGATCCCTTTAGATTCTTCTATTGTGATAACTCCATCGTTACCAACTTTTTCCATTGCTTCAGCAATTAACTTACCGACTTCTTCACTGCCAGAAGAAACAGCCGCAACTTGTGCAATAGCATCTTTCGAATCAACAACTTTAGAAATGCTATGCAATTCCTCAACTGCTGCTTTTGTAGCTAATTCGATTCCGCGGCGGATACCCATTGGGTTTGCTCCAGCAGTTACGTTCTTCAAGCCTTCACGAACGATTGCTTGTGTAAGAACGGTAGCTGTCGTTGTACCATCACCAGCGATATCATTTGTTTTTGAAGCAACTTCTGAAACTAATTTTGCACCCATATTTTCGAAATGATCATCTAACTCGATGTCTTTTGCGATTGTTACACCGTCATTTGTGATCAACGGAGAACCATAAGATTTTTCTAAAACAACATTGCGTCCTTTTGGTCCTAATGTAACTTTGACTGTATCTGCTAATTTGTCTACACCACGTAGCATTGCTGCGCGAGCATCTTCAGAAAATTTAATATCTTTTGCCATGATTCTTTCACCTCATTATTTTTTTTATTCTACAATTGCCATAATATCTTTTGCAGCGATGATTAAGTATTCGTTGCCTTCATATTTCACTTCTGTACCTGCGTATTTTTCAAACATTACCATATCACCAACAGCTACTGGCATTGGACTTTTTTGACCGTTTTCCAGCACATTGCCTTCACCGACAGCTACAACTTTAGCTGTTTGCGGTTTTTCTTTGGCCGCTGAAGCTAAGACTAGGCCTCCAACTGTTTTTTCTTCTTCTTGAGTAACTTCAAGAATGACACGATCACCTAATGGTTTTAACACAATAAATCCCTCCAACTAGTAATGATTTTCTAAGTTGTTAGCACTCTTGGTTACCGAGTGCTAACTCACAATTCTTATAATACCATTTTTGTTTCTTTTTGCAAGTCCTTCGTCTGCTTTTTTGATTTTTTCTACACTAAGTTTTTAATGATATATGGTATACTTGGGAACGATAAATGTTTAGAAAGGAATACTAATGACTGAAAAAAAATATAGTTTTATTACAATCTTCACTTATGGATTAGTGCTTTTTTCACCAGTTCTTTTTCAGAGTCTTCTAAAAGCCGGACCATCTTTGATTATTCAGTTAACGACTCTAACCTATTTTCTAGGTGCTATCCTAATGATTTTTTATCGTATCAAATCAAAAACGTTTGGCTTAGAAACGCGACAAAAAAATCTTTTGATCACTATTGTAATTGGAATCGTTGGAATCCCAGCATCCCTAATTCTACAAATGCTTATTTTGCAAATCGAGCAGCGTTTTCTTGGGCAATCAGTGGCTTCACAAAATACTCAAAACATTGTCCAACTAATTATGAACAATATGATTTTCATCTTAGCAACCACTATTGCTGGACCAATCATGGAAGAATTTGTATTTCGCCGTGCGATTTTCGGCTCGTTAGAAAAAAGATTTGGTTTTTTCTTACCTGCACTACTAAGCTCTGCCCTATTCGCTTTTGCTCATAATGATGGCCACTATCTTTTATATGCAGGTCTAGGTCTCTTGTTTTGCGGTATGTATCGTTATAGCGGTCGCATCTGGACTTCTATGATCACTCATGTAGGTATGAATCTGTTAGTTATATTGACACAATTGGCATTGCAGTCGTAAGTGATATCAATCGAATCTTTTGCTATTTTATAAAAACCTCCTTAGACTAAAGATACAATGTAGCCTAAGGAGGTTTTTGTATGAAAGTAGCAATTATCGGTGCTACCGGTCATGCCGGTTCATTGATTTTAGCAGAAGCGTTGAATCGTAATTTAGCTGTAACCGCAATCGTATGCCATCCAGAAAAATTAGATGTAGAGGTACCAATTTTAGTGAAGGATTTATTTGAACTTACTAAAAATGAGATGGAATTTTTTGATGTTGTAATCAACGCGTTTCGTCCACCAGTCGGAAAAGAACAACTGCACCAAACATCCCTAAAACATCTCATCACTATTTTACGAGGAACTGATACACGTTTGATTGTAGTTGGCGGAGCTTCTTCGCTGTTTATTGACGATAAGCATAGAATGATTGAACTTTCTGATCCAAACGCCAATTATTATCCAACTGCCTACAATATGTACCAAGCGTTTTTAGACTTGAAAGCCGCGCAACAATTAAATTGGACCTACCTAAGTCCAGCGGCAAACTTTATCCCAGACGGGTTACGTACGGGCCATTATCAAGTTAGTGATGATCACTTACGCAAAAATGCCGCTGGTAAAAGTGAGATCAGTATGGCAGACTATGCCATTGCAATGATCGATGAAGTCATTGAACCGAGACACTTAAATCAGCATTTTAGTGTTTACAGTTAGAAAAAGGCAAGCCTGCAAAAGCAAGCTTGCCTTTTTAGATCGCATATAATTCGGTTGCACTATCTGGATCGGTATCAAAAATTTGGAACTGGTGATTCACACCAAGATCATAACGCGTAAGTGTTTCTTCCATCGTCATATGCGCCAATTCCTTCATATTATTCTCTTTACTTAAATGTCCTAAATAAATTCTCTTTGTCCGGTCACCTAAAATGTCGGTCATAACTAATGCTCCATCATCATTAGACAAATGTCCGCGATCACCCAAAATACGTTGCTTTAAGCTCCATGGGTAGGCTCCCATCCGCAACATTTCCAAATCGTGATTGCTCTCAACTAAATATGCGTCGGCATCTCGAATCGTTCCTCTCACATGCTCGCTGGCATATCCAGTATCCGTCAGCATCACGAAAGAATGGCCATCCTTATAGAAACGATAAAACTGCGGAGCAGCAGCATCATGTGAAACGCCAAAACTTTCGATGTCTAAATCACCCAAAGTCAATACTTTCCCCATCTCAAAGATATGTTTCTGTTCTACATCAACTTTCCCGATCAAAGGAGCCATCGCTTCCCAAGTTTTTTCGTTGGCATAAACAGGTAATTTATATTTTCTCGCTAAAACTCCAACGCCATGAATATGGTCGCGGTGTTCATGAGTGACTAAAATCGCATCTAAATCCTCAGGTTTTCGATCGACCTCTGCCAATAGCGAAGTGATTTTTTTCCCACTTAAGCCAGCATCAACCAAGATTCTTTTTTGCGGACTTTCTAAGTATAAAGAATTTCCAGTACTGCCGCTGGCTAAGATGCTGATATTGAAGGCATTATTCATTTCTAACATGAGCAATTGGTCCCCTTTTTTAAAACTGTCCTCAGTATACAACCCTTTTTATGGATTTTCCACCTTTGGAACTAAATTATTCGTAATCACCTGATTATTTAACGCATTGACTTTTTCAATTTGCGTTGTCTTGTCTGGAGTGCTTATTTTAACAAACCACACTGGAACATAGACATTTTTTTCCCGCACCTCAAGTGTTCTAAAATACCCCAAATAAATATTGGTAATCGTCGAATCGCTTGGAATACTGTTATTGATATACAGCGTATTTAAAATCTCTTTTTCAGAATAAAGTGTCATTTTTTCACGTAAGGGTTCAATTTCTTTTAGACGAGTCTGAGTATACTTGATGATTTGTTCTTGATCATTGTTTTTTTCGATGTCCAGTGTCACACGAGAGGTCTCATCCACAAATGGAATTCCTTCATAGGATTGAGCTCCGACAATTTTACTTAACTCATCGTCTTTCTTAGAAATATCTGGCAAGTAAGTATACTCTTGTCCATCCATAATGAAATCCGCATCCTTCATGAGACGATTAAAACTGCTGGTAGCTTTTTTCAAATCAAATTTTTTCTCTCCACCTGGATAACTCGTTAATACTCTGTCTGTGATATTTGAATTTCTCGCAATTGTTTGATTTCCTGAAGCACCTAATAATGTTTCAAAATTATCTTGCTCAGCACTTAGATAATATCCTTCACGGTGCTCATCAGATACGTCTTCCTTGATCTTGATTTCATCATTATCCAAACGTTGTAAAATATCCTCTCGCTGATTCGAACTTGTAACAAGACTTTGCTCATGCTGATTGTTCCAATAAATACTGAAAAGAAAGATGTTCAATCCAACAAAGACGAGAAAAAAGATCCATTCGATTTTTCTAAAATCCAATTAACTCGCCTCCGTTTCAAAGTTTCCTTGCATCAGCTGATTAGCAGAATACCAATTATTGTCATATTTAACAAACCATTCCGGAGTCAAAGCAACCAACTTATTCACACCATCAATATCTTGCCATGTGTAGCCGATAATAAAACTTTGAACTTTATCAAGATCAAAGCCAACTGCGGCCAAACTATTTTCAACTTCTAAGGTACTGGGTAGTTCTACTTCTTCATCTGAAGGAATTGGTACCTGTACAGTATCCATACTCGTTTCAATTTTAATTTGCGGTGTCGATGCAGTAGTCGAATCTTCGATTTTCACACTCATTTTTCCTTTTGATGATGGGCTAAATATCGGATAGCCTTCAACAAAGATCCGAAAATTAATCTGTCCTTCATGATGATCAAAGTAGCGTAGATTACCCACAGCAGTTCCTAGACGGCTAACATAATTGAAGCTCTGACTATATATGCTTTCTTTAGATAAATCACTTGGTAGTTCACCATTGAATGTAACCAAACGTTTTTGTTCGTCCATCACTAGTTCTTCATGTCCACTAACAAAAGAACGCATACCACTTTCTTCTTCCTCACCTCTAGCTTGATCAGGGTTTTGAAAGAACGCATTACGAAATAGGGAATAAGATTGGGTAGTTAAAATATAACTATATTTCTTTAAACGAACTCGATCTTTTGTGCGCAAAAGACGGGGAACTAAAGGATTTTCAGCCGACATTGGCAGATATTTCTCTTGATTCTTTTGATAAATCGTTTCTAAACCAGTAAAATCTGCTGAAATCGTCGCTTCATATACTGTGTCTTTGCTGTAATTTAAAAAACGAATTTTTTTCTTAGAAAAATCTACTTGTATTTTTGAAAACGTCAGCTTTTCTGATTCCTTCACTGAATTCAAATTAATCGGCATATCAAAAACCTTTACGTATTCAGTCAAAGAGAAGCCGCCTTCGTAATTCAACTCAATTCCATCATTTAAGCTGTAGTAATTCTTTATCTCTTCTTCACCCTGTGCGACCTCTTGAAGTTGTCCATAGGTACTTTCTGTTAAACGTGCTTGGGTCGTAGCTAATAAATTTTCGCTACTTGTTTGAAATTTACCTTCGCTCACATCCCAAATACCACGGATCGGTAAAAAAGCATCTGTTGCCTTTGCGTAATTCTGATCATTTTTCACTGCTTGCTTACTTGTATTGATATCGGCAGTTTTTGAGGTGGGACTAAGCCAAATGGCATAAGTCAAGACGAGACTGAGCAAGATCAGAATAAAAAGCGCGATGCGGATGATTTTTTCTGATAATTTCATTCCCAAATATCCTCCTCATAAGGTTCATAAGGTAAAGAAATGTAGAAGGTGGAGCCTTTCCCTTCAACACTTTCGACCCAAATTTGACCTTGGTGGGCTTTCATAACTTCTTTAGAGATAGCTAAACCTAGCCCTGTGCCCCCTTGTTGACGGGCTCTTGCCTTATCTACACGATAGAAACGCTCAAATACTTTTTCTAAATCTTTCTTAGGAATTCCCAAGCCTTCATCAGAAATACTCAAAACAACATTGTTGTGTGTCTCCATTAAATGAACTTCGATTTTTCCGCCGTCTGGTGAATACTTGATCGCATTATTCATGATATTGTCGATTACCTGCATGATCTTATCTGTGTCGATTTCAACCCACAAATCCCGCTCTGTAAATTCACGGACAATTCGATAGTTTTTCTCTTGGTTGTTCACCATCATGTCGAAGCGATCCAAAATATAATCCACCAGTTCATTGAAGTTAACCAACTCAAGATCCATCTGTTGTGCTCCAGAATCCATCCGAGAAAGATTTAACAGATCATTGATCATACGAATCATACGGTCAGTTTCACCCAAAGTCACATGGATAAATTCTGGTGCTACGCTCTTATCCTCCCATGCGCCTTCTTCTAATGCTTCTAAATAGCTGCGAACACTAGTTAGAGGCGTGCGTAATTCATGAGAAACATTGGAAACGAACTGACGTCGCTCTTCCGCCGTTTTTTCTTGTTCAGTGACATCATGGATGACAACAACTAAACCGCTGATAAAGCCAGATTCACGACGAATCATAGCAAAATCTGATCGTAACGTCATGCGATCTTCCTCAGAGTCAGATTTTGAACGGTCAATTAATATCTCTTCTGGTGTCTCTAATAATTTCCGTAATGTGTACTCTTCCTCTAAATCCAACAAAGTCAAAATTGATTGACCGATGGCTTGTTCACTAGTTGTGTTCAACAAGGACAGAGCCATCTCATTGATAGTGATAACTTTTCCACGGCGATCCGTAGCAATAACCCCATCTGTCATATGAGTCAAAACACTGTCTAAACGATTTCGCTCTGCTTCCATCGTATCTTGAGCATCTTCAATTCGATCAGATAGTTTATTGAAGGTTTCCGCTAATTGACTTAGTTCGTCATGTCCTTGAACATCCACCTTTTCTGAATAATCACCTTGTGCGATCCGTACTGCTTGTTTTTGCATTTCCTTGATCGGCTTTGTAATGGAACGCGCCACCAATAATGCCACAACGATTGAAATTAACCCTGCAATCAAAGAAGCAGTGAAGAAAATCAATGCAGTATTACCGATTTCCGAGTATTTCTGTTCGATATCGCTCTTAACATAAAGAGCCCCGATCACAGCCGAATCGCCGGTCGGGGACTGAATTGGTTGAACATTGATATATACCCGTTTATTATTGTCATCCAAAGTGACGTATTGTTTCATTGAAAAGTCATCAATATCACTATATTCGTTTCGTTTCCCAACGATAGAATCTTTTTGGCCTACGTCATTGGTTGCTAGAACGATTCCTTTATCATCTACAACCCACATTTCCTTAATATCAGCAGCGGAGTTGTTTTCCAAGAGACGTTGCAGCTGATCAGCTTCGTTCTCGCTATCCTCTGCCATCGTCGAACCAAGTGTTGTACTCAACAATGCTACTCGTTGATTCATTTCTTTGGTAAAATTCTCAATCGTTGATTTTTCAAGCCCTCGAATAAAGTACGCTCCGATGATCTCGATGGATATCAGTAAGATTAAAATAAATGAAAAGGCGATTTTAAAGTTGACTGATCGATAAAAACGGACTTTCTTTTCCATACTTACTCCTGTTCAGGGTTGCGTAAATAATAACCTACGCCACGTCTTGTTACTAAATAGGTTGGATGGCTTGGATTATCCTCGATTTTTTCTCGCAAACGACGCACAGTCACATCCACGGTACGTACATCCCCGAAGTAATCGTAACCCCAAACAGTTTGCAATAAATGCTCCCGAGTCATCACTTGACCAATATGTTTTGCTAAGTAATGCAGCAATTCAAACTCACGATGAGTTAATTCAATCGTATCTCCGTGCTTAGTTACCATGTAAGCATCTGGATGAATCGTTAAATCACCTATAGTCAAATCACTTTGTGTTGTTTGCTCTTCTTCTTTTGGCGCTTGTCCGCCCCGACGTAAATTTGCTTTTACACGAGCCACTAATTCACGATTAGAAAACGGTTTAGTTACATAATCGTCCGCTCCTAATTCTAACCCTAAAACCTTGTCGATTTCAGAATCCTTTGCCGTAACCATAATGATCGGCATTTCATGGGTCTTGCGTACTTCACGAGCCACTTCCAAACCGTCCTTTTTAGGTAACATCAAATCTAATAAAATCAAATCTGGATTGACCTCTTCGACTTTTTCCAAGGCTTCTTCACCATCGTAAGCAGTAAAGACTTCATAGCCTTCTTTGGTTAAATTGAATTTCACGATGTCCGAAATCGGCTTTTCATCGTCAACTACTAGAATTTTTTTCACTAAGAGTCACCTCATACCTTTGTAAGATTGTATGTACGCCATACCATTATACAATAATTTCAGAGCTGTTTCATCTTTTCAAACAGACGACGAATCTTTTACAACTATTACTTAAGAAAAACTAGATAAAATATTCATTTATTGAAACCATAATAAAAAAGATGAGCACACGCCCATCTTTTATTCCAGAATCTCCAATAGAGACTTACGCCTTTATACTAGTCCAATACTTGGCATACCACACCCAGCGAACCAGGACCTGTATGGACTGACAATGCTGGTGAGACTTTACCGAAATAAATATTCTCAGCTGTAGGAAATAGTTCTTGTAATCGTTGCTTAATTTTTTCAGCTGTTTCCAATGCATCAGCTTGTGTGACTGCTAAATTGAACCGCTTATGATTTCCAATGTGCTCTTTCACCAATTGAAGTGTTTTGTCGATACTCTTATTCAACCCTCTTACTTTTGCAACAGTATAGTAAATGCCATCTGAATTACATGAAATGATCGGCTTCAATTTCAAGGCACTGCCCAATAAAGAAGAAACTAAGCCAATTCTTCCGCCTTTTTGCAAGTATTCCAATGTATCAACATTGAAAAAAATTTTCGTTTTCGGAATTTTGCTCTCAACTTCTGTGATAATCTCTGTAAAAGATTTTCCTTGCTTAACCAAGTCACCAGCATAGATTGCTAAAATCCCCGCACCAATCCCAACATTTTTCGTATCAATTGATTGAAAGACTAAGCCTTCATAATGTTCGCCCAGCACACGCAATGCATTGTACGTTCCACTCAAGCCACTGGAAATCGTTACGATGATTACATGTGTGAACCCTTGTGCTTTGATATCATCAAATACTTGATGAATCAATTCACCATCAGGCAAAGAAGTCGTCGGTAGTTCTTTTTTGATCAATGGAAAAATAGTATCAGAACTGATATCAATCCCATCGCGGTATTCTCGATCACTAAAAATGATCCGTAATGGTACCATAAAAAAAGGACCGTTATCTATAACTTCTCTTGGAACATCCGTCCCAGAGTCAACTAGGATCGCAATTTTTTCATTCATCATTTTCGCCTTCTTTCTGTTGATCCAATCGAATGATTTTTTCAGCTAACATTTTTTGTGTGAATGAAGCAACAGCGCTTTCCATCGCTAAATAATAAAAGTCATCGCTCCTGCGAGTCAAATGAACGTCCTCACCTAAAACGATTTTAGAAACTTGCCTCAATGCTTCTTCTTGTACCTCACAAAAACTATTGTAAGCATCCTTCGGTTCGTTAATTGCCAGTTGCATACGAATCAACTCGTTAATATCTGGGATTGCAAAAACTTGTTTTAATAAGGTAATCGCGATCAGATATGCCAAATGATTCCGATTGTATCTCTTTTTTACTGGTGGTGGTACTAATTTATGCTTAACGTAATTGTTGACCATCGCACTAGATAAAAGTTGATGTTTTTCATCTTCAATCAGCGGCGATAAATACCGATCAACTAGAGTAATCACTTGATCCATATATAATTCTAATTCGGGTAGCTCTTCCCAACGAGGCAATCGTAATTCCTTTAGTCCTTCTGCCCAGGATCTGAGCTTAGTCTCTTCCATTTTTACACCCCTTTCAGTGTCATTTTATCAAAATTATGGAAATTATACAATATAGTTTCTAAAACTAGGTAATTGAAGAGATTTTTAATGAAATTTTTTGAGTTTATCCTTGCATTCTTTTTTTCTCAGTGCTAATATATGAAAGTACTTTGTTTGGGCCGTTAGCTCAGTTGGTAGAGCAGCTGACTCTTAATCAGCGGGTCGCGGGTTCGAGCCCCTCACGGCCCATTGGGTGCCAAACCCACGTCATCGGTACATTCTTGGCGTCTTCGGACGTTTCGAAAAGAATGTGCGCGGTGGCATTTTTTGTTTTTTTGGATAAATTTTTAGATAGTAATTTATTTTTCATTAAGATAAACGTCAAAAGAGTGTTTCATCACTCTAAGCTTAAATCGTCTTTAAAAGTTAGACAAAAGCTAACTTTTAGAGATGATTATTTCATGTTTTAAAAACTCCCACTATCATAATCTCAGGCTTGATGCTTTTAAAAAAATCATTGCTTCTTAAAGGATTTCATACATTAAAAAGAGCTATAACGAACTTTTGGCTATTTCTCAAATTTGGATATGAGTAGAAAAAAATGGTGGCACATTTAATCTTGTTTTTAGCAAGAATCTAATGTGTCTCCATTTTTTTTACTTTCTATTTTATTTAAACTGCTATGGCTTTTTCATTTTTTAAATGCTGCAATTTTTTCTTATAATAGGCGACTTCATCTTCAGAAGAATAGATAAAGTGACCCGGTGCGATTTCTCGCAATGAACGTGCTTTTCCATCATTTGGCTCTGTCTGATACTTAATTCGGCGACGCTGGCGCTCGTGGTCGGGATCAGGCATTGGAATTGCCGACAGTAAGCTTTCTGTATACGGATGCACACCGTAATGGTAAATTTCATTGCTAGTTCCGACTTCTAACAGATGTCCATTATTCATGACACCGATACGATCACTGATATGCTTTACCATTGACAAATCATGAGCGATAAATAAGTAGGTCAGATTATGTTCTTTCTGCAAATCTTGTAATAAATTTACTACTTGTGCTTGAATTGAAACGTCCAACGCCGAGATTGGTTCGTCACAAATAATAAAACGAGGACGAACTGCTAATGCACGGGCAATCCCAATCCGTTGCCGTTGACCACCGGAAAACTCATGTGGATATCGAGTGCCATGACTTGGGTTCAATCCGACTGTTTCCAGCAAATCATTCACAAGTTTGTCCCGTTCTTTTGGTGTTTTGGCTATTCCATTAACATCAATGCCTTCAGCAATAATATCTTTGACTTTCATTCGTGGATTTAAAGAGGCATAAGGATCTTGAAAAATCATTTGCACATCACGACGAAACTCCGTCAATGCAGATTTTCCGTGAATTTTAGTCACATCTTTGCCATCGAAAAGTATTTCTCCATCTGTTTTTTGGTTTAAACGGATAATTGTTCGGCCGGTAGTGGACTTTCCGCTACCGGATTCTCCTACTAAACCAAATGTTTCTCCTTCGTTAATATGGAAGCTAACATCGTTAACGGCACGGACTTCGTTTTTACTGCCAGTATTGAAATATTGTTTTAAATTTTTTACTTCTAATAATCGTTTTTCCATCATAGTCCTCCGTTTTCTATACGCGATTTAAGCAGAATACTGATTTTGTTTTTTACGAAAAATATCCCAACGTCGTTGAATTTCGGCTGGTGGTGCAATTACTGGTGCCTGTGGTGCTAACAACCAAGTCGCAGCCTTGTGGGTGTCAGATAATTCAAAAAATGGCGGTTCCAGCTCTGCATCGATTTTCAAAGCAAACTCATTTCGCGGATAAAAAGCATCGCCCTTTGGCGGATCTAATAGGTCTGGAGGCGAGCCGGGAATTGCGTACAGACGATCGTTCTCGCTTTCTAGCGTCGGCATAGATCCAAGCAATCCCCAGGTATATGGATGTTGCGGATTATAAAAGATTTCTTCGGCGGTTCCAACTTCTACAATTTTCCCCGCATACATTACAGCCACGCGATCTGCAACATTCGCCACGACACCAAGATCATGGGTAATAAAAATAATCGACGTTTCAATTTTTTCTTGAATTTCTTTTAATAATTCTAAAATTTGCGCTTGGATCGTTACATCTAAAGCAGTCGTTGGCTCGTCAGCAATCAAAATTTCTGGATTACAGATTAACGCAATCGCAATTACAATCCGTTGACGTTGCCCACCTGAAAATTGATGAGGATAGTTTTTCAAGCGTTTTTCCGCATCTGGTATCCCTACTAGATTCAACAAATCTAACGCCGCTTTTAAGCTTTCCTTCTTCGATACATCTTTGTGTTTACGCAACGATTCTGCTACTTGCTTGCCAATTGTCATCGTAGGATCAAGGGAGGTCATGGGGTCTTGAAAGATCATTGCAATCTCACGGCCACGGATCTTTTGCATTTCTTTTTCTGATTTATTAACGATGTCTTGACCTTTGAAAAGAATCTGTCCTTCATCAATATTCGCATTGCTGGAAAGCAGGCGCATGATCGTACGAGTTGTAACAGATTTCCCGCTGCCTGATTCGCCTACAATTGCCAGAGTTTCTCCTTTATTCAAGTCAAAGTCTACGCCGCGGATTGCGCGAACCTTTCCGGCATAGGTGTCGAACGAAATGTTCAAATTATTTACTTCTAAAATTTTCTCCATAATATCGTCACTCTTTCATTTTCGGATCGAATGCGTCACGTAGACCATCGGCTAATAAATTGAAACAAATCATGATCAGCGAGATAGTTACCGCTGGAATCCATAGTAAGTATGGCAAGTACAAGAATGTTTTGTATCCATCGTTCAATAGAGTACCTAATGAAGCTGCTGGCGGTGTCAATCCTAACCCAATAAAACTTAGAAAGGCTTCGAAGAAAATCGCAGTCGGAATACTGAACATCATTTGAATAATAATCACACTGGAGATGTTCGGAATAATATGCTTGAAGGCGATCTTCCATTTTGATTCACCTAAAGTCATTCCCGCTAAAACATATTCCTGATCTTTCAGCTTGAGGGTCTGGGCTCGGACAATCCGTGCCATCGGTATCCAGTTGGTAATCGCCATTGCAGCCACGATCGAGAATATTCCTGGTTCAAAAACAACCAGCATCAAGATCATAACCACCAAGTTTGGGATTCCCGAAAGAATCTCCAAAAAACGTTGCATCGCGTTATCGACTTTGCCGCCTAGCATTCCGGAAATTAATCCGTAAGCGACGCCGATTGTTATATCAAAAAGGGCTGCGATAAAGGCGATCAACAATGAAATTCGTGTCCCCATGAACAAACGGCTTAGCACATCACGACCCAACCCGTCTGTTCCTAATAGATAATTTACGTTATCTGGAACATCTGCTTGCGCGTATTTATCGACTAATTCACCAGCAACCATGGTTTTCCCATTTAGACCATTGATATTTAATCCCGGTACTCGTGGCGGCAAATTGATAAAATCCACATTCTGCTTGCTTGGATTGTGAGGCGAAACAAAAATTGTTAGGATCGAAATCGCGACGATTACGATCAAAAGCACCATTGAAATAACTGCCGCTTTATTTTTCTTCAGACGACGCCAAGAATCTTGTAAGAAATTCAACGAAGGGGCCGCAATCTCCTCGCGCTCCTCTTCCGTATTTTTTTGTAAGGGTTGAAATTCATCAGCAGGAATATCAACGATTGAAGGATATTTCATTTCCATTAGCTTTTGCTCCCTTCTGATAGACGAATTCGAGGATCAACCAACCCATAAAGTAGATCAACGACTAAAATGACGAAGACCAGCATGAATGAGTAAAGGATTGTTACGGCCATGATCGTTGGATAATCATTGGTCATGATTGATTTTACGAATTGCTCTCCTATTCCTGGAATAGCGAAAATGTTTTCAACCACGAGTGATCCAGTCATCAATGCGACTGCCAAGGGGCCTAATAAGGTCATTAAGGGAATCAGGCTATTTCGTAATCCATGCCTGAAAGCAATTTCCCATCGGCTCAATCCTTTCGCCCGTGCCAGTTCAACGTAATCGCTGTGAAGCACCTCCACCATCTCGGTTCGGATGAAACGAGCCGAATCGGCCAGTGGCGACATAGCTAACGCCAGAGTTGGCAAGATCGTATAAGCAAATCCTTCCCATTTGGCAATCGGTAAAACTTGCAATTTCATTGCGAAAATATATTGAAGTAAAACAGCGAATACAAAGTTAGGGATCGAACGTCCTAAGATCGCCACTAAAGTTGAAGCAGTATCGGCCCATGAATTTTGCTTCATTGCTGAGATTGTGCCTAAGATGATTCCAACAAAGGTACCAAATACGATTGCCTGCAAACCTAATTGCAATGATGGACCGATTCGACCAGCTAACAATGCAGCAACGGCTTGATTTTTAAATTGGAAGGAAATTCCAAAGTTTCCTTGTACAAGGTTTGATAGGTAAATCCCGTATTGAACGATCACTGGTTTATCTAAACCAACTTGCTTATTCAGCATTGCAATCGTTTCAGGACTTAAGCGTTCTTGATTGGTATAAGGTGTCCCTGGTAATAATTGCATCAAGAAGAATGTGATGGTAGCAATCAACCATAGAGTAATCAACATAAAAAAGACACGCTTTAAAAAATATTTCAAATAACTGCCCATGAGGTGCCTCCTAAAATAAGTCTGATGTTCCGTTCTTATATTTTGACTTCTACTTTTATTATGGTTTAGAGTAGAAAGACATTGTGAATAACTGTTTTCTGATTCACATTTGCTATTAACTATTGGAGTGTATGTATGAAAAATAAATTATTTCCCATTGGAATCGGTGGAGGTCTGTTGGTGATCATCACGATCTACTCGATCTTGAAAGGATCACTTACTTTTTTAACCTTATCTAACCGATTTTTCTTAATTGGACTACCATTTCTAATTATTGGTACCTTGTTTTGGATTTTTTCTTCAGGCTTCTTTGACCACTTTCAGCATTCGATGCATCAAGCCTTCAGTAGAAAACAAAAGAAAAAATCAGAATTCCAAGCCCTTTCGCAAGTTGGACAGGGGCGTTATTCTTTTTGGTTGATCATTGCAGCTATTTTAATTTTAGCTTCGATCATCTGCGCATCATTGACATTGATTTAAAAGGAAGATGGAACGTTACTCGTTCCAACTTCTCTTTATTTATCATCGACGCTTCAGAATTATTATTAAAACAAGCTTGAAACGCCTCTTTTACGCTAAGACTATTCTTCAACATACGTCCATTTATAGTCCCATGAAGCACCGGCAGGATGATGAACGATCCCTTTGACTTTCTCATTAACTAAATGAGCTTCAGATAGTTGGTACAGTGGTGCGACACCTGATTCTTTCGAAATGATCTCATTGGCTTTTTGCAGATCTTCCCATCGAGCTTCTTCGTCACTAGCATCCTTATTGCCTGAAGCATCAACTAATTTGTCATACTCTTCATTGCTCCAACGTCCGCGGTTATATGAGTTTCCTGTTACAAACAAATCAGTGAAACTTGATGGATCAGCATAGTCAGCTCCCCAACCACCAAGTAAGACATCAAAGTCTCCAGCATTTGATCGATCTAATCGAACAGAAAATGGCACTGGTGTTGGTTTCACGGTCATTCCTGGCAACGTGTCTTCCAGAACACCTTGAATATACTCAATTACTTTTTTCGATGAGTCCGTATCAGAAGCCATCAATTCGAATGATAGTTTATCAATGCCTAATTCCTTTTTGGCTTTATTCCAATATTCTTTTGCTTTCTCTTTATCATAAGGAGCTAATTTACCAGCTTCTTTAGCAAAATCTTCATCAGTCTTAGGATTTTTTGACATACCTGATGGCACTAACCCAGTTGATACGACTGAACCATCACCTAATACTTGGTTCACTAAAGATTTACGGTTGATAGCATATGAAACAGCTTTACGTAAGTTTTCGTTTTTCCATGGTGAATCTGCTTTTCGTTGATTGTATTCAAGATAGCTTGTTCGTGCTTCTTTAAACGATTTATAGGCAGAATCATTGGCATTTTGTTGTGCCAATTCGCCAGATAAGATGACATCATCCGCCTCGCCATCTTTAAATAGATTCAATGAAGTAGAGGATTCTTTTACAACATTGACTTTCACACTAGATAGTTTGACTTCGTCTTTATCCCAGTAAGTATCGTTTTTCTTATATTCCCATTCTGTATCAGTACCAGGTCCATCAAATCCTTCTAACGTGAATGGTCCGTTGTAAACAGATTTGTCACTCTTAGTAGCATATTCTTTCCCATTTGCTTCCACGACCTTCTGGTTTTGTGGGAAGAATGAAGGAAAGGCTAACAAGTAATCAAAATAAGGTGTTGGTTTTGCTAATTTGATTTCTAATTCATAATCACCAATTGCTTTAATCCCTAATTCCTCTGGAGCTTTTTTACCAGCAGAGATATCGGCTGCATTTTCAACAGGTTCAAAAAGATACGCATATTCTGAAGCGGTTTCTGGCTTAACGGTACGCTGCCAGCCAAAAACATAATCTTTAGCTGTAACTGGGTCGCCATTAGACCATTGGGTATCTTCTCTTAATTTGACAGTATAGGTCTTGCCGTCATCACTGACTTTCACTTTCTCACTTGCGCCAGCTGGTTGTGGCTTGTTATCTTTATCTAAACGGTAGATTCCTTCATAAACATTATTTAGTGCAGCAAAACTGATTGTATCTGTTGCGACTGACAGATCGGCTGTCGGCATTTCCTGTTGGACCACTAAGTTAAATGTTCCGTTTCCCTTAGCTTTCGCACTCGAACTGCTCTCATCAGTCGTTGCGCTATTGCCTCCATAACAACCCGCCAATGCGAGCCCGCAAATCGCGATAATACCATATGCAAATTTGTTCCTCATATCTTTTTCCCCTTTTGATTCAATTTTCAGAATAATTATGAAGTTCTGAATATGAAGAGTAGTTTAATCATTTGTTTTTAATAAATCAAACCATATGCTCCGAATGTTCTAATATTTTTTGCTTTTTCGCAAATTATTCCTAATAAATCTTGTAAAATCGGCAATTCTCCTAAAGATTTTTTTTCAAACTAAAATTATTTTGCTATTTTCTGTTCTACTCTTGCATAGTGACATAAGCATGATAGATAATTAAATATTCATTTACAGAAGAAATTCTTTCTAATTATCTAAGGAATTTATTTTCATCCAACAACGTTTCATCAGCATATAATTTTATTAGAAAATATTCTAATCTTTTTTTCATAATCATATTGACAATTCTTTTCTTTTTTTATACGATGAATACAACAATTTTTAAAAAATTCTGACAATAACGGGTGGTTGCCATGATAAAATCAATTAAGTCTTTCAACGCAACTTTATTATTATAGCTGGGACTTTCTGAAAATCATTTCATAAAGTCCCTATTCGCATTGCATCGGAAAAGAAAGTGGTTCTTTTCCGATGGAGTGCTTTTTTTATACCCGTTTTTGATTTAAGGAGGAGTAAAAATGAGAAAAATTCAATTTTTTGACACCACATTAAGAGATGGTGAACAGACACCGGGAGTAAATTTTAATACGAAAGAAAAAGTTCAGATTGCCCTTCAATTAGAAAAATGGGGTGTTGATGTTATTGAGGCTGGGTTCCCGATCGCTTCGCCTGGTGATTTTGAAGCAGTGCAAAGTATTGCGCGTCAGGTAAAGAATATGACGGTAACAGGATTAGCGCGTTGTCAGAAAAAAGATATTGATCGTGCCTACGAAGCCTTAAAGGACGCTGTTGATCCGCAGATTCACGTGTTCTTGGCAACAAGCGATGTCCACATGCAGTACAAATTAAAAATGACTCGAGAGGAAGTTCTTGCTTCTATTAAAGAGCATGTTAGTTATGCACGTAGTTTATTTGAAAAAGTTCAGTTTTCGCCTGAAGATGCCTCTCGAACAGAAAAAGATTTCCTATTAGAAGCAGTACAAACGGCCATTGATGCTGGAGCTACTATTATTAATGTCCCTGACACAGTCGGATATTCAAACCCGACGGAATATGGTGCGATTTTTAAATCACTGATCGAAAATATTCAAAGTGAACAAGAAATCTCCTTTTCTTCCCATTGTCACGACGATCTAGGAATGGCTACCGCAAACGCACTAGCTGCCATCGAAAACGGCGCGAATCGCGTTGAAGGTGCGATTAACGGAATCGGCGAACGTGCGGGCAACACCGCGTTGGAAGAAGTTGCCTTGGCACTAGCAATTCGCAAAGACTTTTATCAATGCGAATCGAATATTGTATTAAATGAAACGAAAAGAACGAGTGAGCTAGTTTCGCGTCTTTCTGGCATTCCTGTTCCCAAAAATAAAGCGATTGTCGGTGATAATGCCTATGCGCACGAATCTGGTATTCACCAAGACGGTGTGCTGAAAAATCCAGAGACTTACGAGATCATTACCCCTACTTTAGTAGGCGTCAATCAAAATTCTCTTCCGCTTGGAAAATTATCGGGGCGCCATGCTTTTAACGCAAAATTGGAAGAGTTGGGCTATCAATTAAACGATACGGATAGCAAGGAAGCTTTTAAACGCTTTAAGGCGTTAGCCGATAAAAAGAAACAAATCACTGACAAGGATCTAGTTGCCCTATTGGCGGACCAATACCGAGAAGAAACTGAGAAATACAAGCTGGCGGATGTTCAGGTTCAATACAGTTCAAATGGCTATCAAGGTGCGATTGTATCTATTATTAATGAAGAAAACGAAACGCAAGTAGCTTCTCAGATTGGTTCCGGAAGTATTCAAGCGATCTACAATACTATCGATGAATTACTCCAGCAAGACCCTGAACTAACTGAATATGAAATTCAAGCATTGACTGGCGGAGAAGACGCTCAAGCTGAAGTCCGTGTGACTCTGCGAGATAAGAAAAGCAACGATGAATTTCGCGGAATCGGAGTAGACTTTGATGTCCTCCATGCCTCGGCCAAAGCTTACGTTCAAGCCAGTAATCATTTAAAACAAAATGGCTAGTCAAATAAACTGAAACCTAAGAATGGATTACTTAGATACACATTTTTGAAAAATGAATACCTTAATATGAGATAGGATGCTAGTCCAACTTTTCGCAGAGCTCTTGGCACGCGGGCTTAGCATCAATAAAGCAGTTGATTCTTTTTCGTCTCGTTTAGTTGGATAGTATACGTGGCGATGGTCAGACTCATTTTTCGCTTTTGGAAAAATGAATACTTTTACATGAGATAGGATGCTAGTCCAACTTTTCACAGTTCTTTTTGTACGCGGGATTAATATTAATGAAGCAGTTAATTCTTTTTCGTCATGTTTAGTTGGATAGTATACGTGGCGATAGTCAGACTCATTTTTCGGTTTTCGAAAAATGAATACTTTTATATGAGATAGGAGCAGATACATGAATAGTAAAATTGTTGTTTTAGCCGGTGACGGTATTGGACCAGAAATTATGAATAGCGGGTTGCAGGTACTAGCAGCTATCGAAAAGAAATGTACACATACATTTGAACTTGAAGAGCTTCCTTTTGGAGGAGCAGGAATTGATGAAGCGGGAGCTTCTCTTCCGGAAAAAACGTTGGCTGCTTGTCAGGCGGCTGATGCGATTCTTTTAGGTGCGATTGGCGGACCGAAATGGGAAAAAATGCAGGATACACCAGAAAAAGGTTTACTAGCTTTGAGAAAAGCATTAAATTTGTTCGCCAACATTCGGCCAGTTTCAGTTTCCTCTGCCCTGCTGCATCTTTCGCCTTTAAAACCAGAGATTCTTGAAGGCACTGATTTGATTATTGTACGAGAATTGAGTAGCGGTATTTATTTTGGGGAACCTCGGGAATTGACCGACACGATGGCTTACGATACGGCACGCTATCAAAAGGAAGAAATCGAACGAATTCTGCATTCAGCCTTTAAAATTGCTCAAGGTCGCGATAAAAAAGTAACCTCAGTAGATAAAGCGAATGTACTTGCTTCTAGTAAATTATGGCGATCGACCGCGGAGCAAGTCGCAAAAGAATATCCTGATTGTCAACTGGAGCATCAATACGTTGATTCAGCGGCGATGAAATTAATCCAAAACCCGAAAGCCTTTGACGTCATCGTAACGGAGAATCTTTTCGGTGATATCTTGAGTGATGAAGCATCAGTACTGCCAGGTTCACTAGGTGTGCTGCCGAGTGCAAGTCACAGCGATGGCGGCCCTTCGCTTTACGAACCGATTCATGGATCGGCGCCAGACATCGCGGGAAAAGGAATCGCAAATCCGATCTCAATGATTTTGTCAGTGGCGATGATGCTACGTCAATCATTCCAAGAAGAACAAGCGGCCAAAGCGATTGAAACAGCCTGCGATACCGTTTTATCTAGAGGAATCTTTACGCATGATCTAGGCGGGCAAGCAACGACAGCGGAATTTACGAACGCTGTGATTCAAGAATTGGAGGAAGCATAATTATGGGAAAAACACTATTTGATAAACTGTGGGATCGTCACGTCGTTCATGGCGAAGAAGGCTCCCCGCAATTGCTTTACATTGATTTGCATTTGATTCATGAAGTCACCTCCCCTCAAGCTTTTGCGGGAATTCGTGAAGCAGGTCGAACATTGCGTCATCCTGAGCGGACGTTTGCGACGATGGATCATAATACACCGACTGTCGATATTTTTAATTTCACTGACCTAGTGGCGAAAAAACAAATTGATACCTTGAGAGAAAATTGCCAAGAATTTGGTGTCCAGCTTTGTGACAACGGTAGTGATCGCCAGGGGATCGTTCACATGGTCGGACCGGAAACCGGTCTGACACAACCGGGTAAAACAATTGTTTGTGGGGATTCACACACCGCAACTCACGGTGCTTTCGGTGCACTTGCCTTCGGGATCGGCACCAGCGAGGTGGAACATGTTTTTGCAACTCAGAGTCTTTGGCAAAACAAACCGAAGAATATGGGAATTAAAATTACTGGGAAATTACCAAAAGGTGTCTATGCAAAAGATATCATCTTGGCGCTAATCGCTAAATATGGAACGGATTTCGGCGTAGGATACGGTGCGGAATTTTGTGGCGAAACGATTGAAAACCTTTCGATGGAAGAACGCATGACAATTTGCAACATGGCGATCGAAGGCGGCGCGAAAATCGGTTTGATCGCTCCAGATGAAAAAACTTTTGAGTATGTGGCTGGCCGCGAATACGCTCCGAAGAATATGGAAGCCGCGATCAATGATTGGAAAGAACTTTATACAGACGAAGATGCTCATTATGATAAAGTTCTAACGCTTGATGTCAACGATTTAGTTCCTTTCGTGACTTGGGGTACGAATCCTGAGATGGGCGTGCCGTTTGATGGCACGTTTCCGGCAGCCACATCACCGGATCTGCAAAAAGCTTATGATTACATGGATCTAAAACCTGGTCAAACACCGACTGATATTCCAATCGGCTATGTCTTTATTGGTTCTTGTACGAATGGTCGACTGTCTGACTTGCAGGAAGCGGCAAAAATCGTGGAAGGTAAGAAAGTTCATGACAATGTTACCGCCATCGTCGTTCCCGGTTCAAGACCCGTCCGTAAAGCAGCTGAAAAAATTGGATTGGACAAAGTTTTTATCAAGGCTGGTTTTGAATGGCGCGAACCTGGCTGCTCCATGTGTCTAGGGATGAACCCTGACCGAGTACCAGCTGGTGTTCATTGTGCTTCAACATCTAATCGAAATTTCCAAGGACGCCAAGGTAAAGATGCTCGCACACACCTTTGTAGTCCAGCGATGGCCGCATTGGCAGCCATTCATGGAAACTTTGTCGATAGCCGCAAGGAGGTCATCTAATGGAAAAATTTACGACTTATACAGGAAAATCTGTTCCACTAATGAATGATAACATCGATACTGACCAAATCATCCCTAAAGGCTTTTTGAAACAAGTCGATAAAGCTGGTTTTGGTAAACATCTTTTTGATGAATGGCGCTTCTTAGAAGATGGATCACCAAATCCTGCATTTATCTTAAACGCTCCTGAACGAAAAGACGCAACTATCTTAATCTCTGGAGAAAACTTTGGTTCTGGCTCTTCTCGGGAACACGCAGCTTGGGCCATTCAAGACTACGGCTTCAAAGCAGTCATTGCCGGCAGCTATAGCGATATCTTCTATATGAATGCTTTGAAAAATGGCCTGCTGCCTATCCGTATGGATCAAAGTGTCCGTGAAATTCTTAGTCAAACCCCGGCAGATCAGACAATCACGATTGATCTGCCTAAACAAGAGATTCAGACTGCTGAAGCCACCTACGCCTTTCAAATTGATCCGACCTGGAAAGAGAAATTGGTAAATGGGTTAGATGATATTAGTATTACCCTGCAGTATGAAGATGAAATCACTGCATACGAAGAAAAAATACCTACTTACGAATAAACGAAAAGAGCGTATCAAAACTTTATAATAAAAAGTTTTAATACGCTCTTTTTAATTTACCACTTGTTCCTGCACATATTGCGCATAAAGCGGATGACTGGCGATTAACTCACTATGAGTTCCATGACCGGTCACTTCGCCTTTTTCAATAAAGTAAATATGATCAGCATCCACAATCGTTGATAAACGATGAGCGATTACCAATGTTGTCCGCCCTTCCATCAATTGATCCAACGCTTGCTGAACCTTTTCCTCAGATTGTGAATCCAAGCTAGCAGTTGCTTCATCCAGCATTAGAATTTTTGGATCACGTAAAAATGCACGAGCAATAGCAATCCGTTGCTTTTGTCCTCCAGATAATTTCACTCCGCGTTCCCCTAGCTCCGTTTCTAATTGATCGGGAAATTCACGGACAAATTGATCGGCATAGGCTAATTCTAATCCATGCCACAATTCTTTCTCTGTTAATGTTCGATCTAACCCCATACTGCAAATTCTCACGAATGCTCCCAGCAAAAACAGCACTATCTTGTGATACATAGCCAATTTGTGAACGCCAATTCGTTAGACTAAGATCATCGATTCTTTCATCACCAATTTTAACTGTACCGCCTGTTGGTTGATAAAAACGTTCCAATAAAGCAAAAATAGTAGATTTTCCGCCTCCACTTGGACCTGCGAAAGCAATCACGGTATTTGGTTTCGCTTCAAAGGAAACATTTTTCAGAATCGGACGATGCGCTACATAATGGAAGGAAAGATTTTCTGCTTTGATCGTCTTACCTGCTACATCAACTGCTTTTCCTGTTTCAATGGGTTCTAATTCTGTTTTCAGAATTTGTTCGATTCGTTCAGTCGCACCCATGGCCTTTTGTACTTGTGAGAAGAACATCGCAAAACTAGCTGCTGGCATCATGATATTAAATAGATACAACAAGAAAGCGACTAATTGCCCACTCGTCAATGTACCCGCTTGGACCCGGACTGCGCCATAACCTAAAATGCCGACAAACAATCCTAACATAACCGTCGTGATGATTGGCTGCAACATCGCTTCAACTTTTGCATCTTTAATTCCTAAGTTAAAAATCTTATTGATAAATGAACCGCCGCTGTTCTTTTCAAATTCTTCACCATTGCTTGATTTAATCAGGCGAATCTCAGACAACTTTTCACTGGCTTCCGCATTGAAGTCAGCAGTTGCCGCCTGCAATTGCCGACCCAAGCGTGACATAATTCGTCCAATCGGCATCATAATCAATGCCATGATCGGCACTGCTAAGAACATCATCGACGCCATTTTCCAATCCATTACAAATAGAATAATCATAGATCCAACTAATTGGATCGCACCAGTAATAAAATTAGGAAACTGCGTTGCTACTAAATCTTTAATAACTGTCGTATCATTCACCAGCCGTGAGCTACTCTCACCTGATTTATGATCATCATAGTAACCCACGGGCATTTGTAATAAATGGCTCCATAATTTTTCTCGTAACGTTTTAACAGCACTTTCACCAACATATCGCAGTAAAAAACTGCCAATCGCGCCAAATGCTAGTTGTGCTACGAAAGCCAAAACTAAAACAATCAGCATCCTTTTGTCGATTTGTGCCAATTTACTTGTATCAATTAATCCTTTCGTCAATTGCGGAACGATCAAGCTTGCCCCGCTTGTTAATAGACTCAAAAACAAACCAATAGCAAACAGTGATTTCTTAGGATTGACACTCATAATCAAACGTAAAAAATCTTTTAATTTATAGTTACTCTTCTTTTCGCCTTTAATTGTTTCTTCAGGCGTTATACTCATATCCCGATCCATAATTGGTACCTCCTTATTCGCGTTAAGCTACTAATTTTTTTTAGAAAAAATTAGTTTGATTCGAATGCCGTATACCATTCAACTAATGCGCTCAATCAATTAATTCACTTTTTTACTGAGTACCTTTTCGCCTATACTTTCTGCGAAAAGTTGAACTGACATCCTCATTTATTTATATGAAACCAATTTCCCTTCTATGTTAAAAATCGTCCCATTCTGTATTTTCTGGATCTTTCGTTTTGTCTGGTCCGTTATAGCAGTCAGGATTGCCCCAAAAGTTTCGACGAAAATCATGATTGAAATTCCGAGAAAACTCTCGTGACGCATTGCGCATCTCCCGTTGCATTTGATGCCGTATACGATGCTGCTCTTCTCGCGAAAGATTTTGCCAATCCTCTTGCCAATTTTCAGCGAAATGTTCACGCATTGCTTGCATTTGACGCAAACGATCCATTGGATCAACAAATCGTCCTGCTTGTTTTTGAAACTCTTCCTGCCAGCCAGCGGAAATCTTTTGCAGATACTCGCTGAAATTTGCCTGTTCTTCTTCCGTCAATCCGGCAAAGAAGGCTTCACTCATATCCTCACCGACATGACTTATTTTTTTCCCCTTTTGTCTTCCTTTTTCGGTTAAGAAAACACGTTTGATTCGTTTGTCATGCTCTTCTTCTTTTCGCAGAACATCGTTACTTTTCTCCATTTTCTTCATTAACTCTGCTAAGGAACTTGGGCGAATATCAAGAATTTCAGCTAATTGGCTTTGGATTAGTCCGTCTTCTTTTACCAAAATTGCTAAAACTCGTTGCTGACCAGTTAACTTCTGTCTTGTACTCATAAATGCATTACTAGCTGAACTAATAAAACGCAGCTGACGCATCAAATCTTTTGTAAACTCACTCATAAAAAGGATCTCCTTACTATTATTGATATTCGTACCGTAACTTCTTCTTCGTTTGTTGGAAACGAGCTCATCGTTATTGGCTAATCTTTTCTAACACTATCAAAATTTAGAGCAATAACGATAAAGTTCGGTACCTAACTTTATTACATTTGCTATTATAGTTCGGTACCGAACAGTTGTCAACAACTTTGTAATATTTTTTTATTTATTCAATTAAATGGTTAAGAGCATGACTGACAAAAAAGAGCCTAGTGAGATTCACTAGGCTCTTACTTCAGTTTAATGTTTATGCTGTTCCTCTTTTACTGGACAACCACTGTCACAGTCTTCGCATGAGCTGCCATTTTTGATTCTTCGATAAACAACCACTCCAGCACCACCAAAGATTAAGATACTCAATATTATGGTTGCCATTCTTTCACCTCTTTGATTTCTTCGATTGTAATCGTCGGTGCTTGTTTAACAGGGCGTCTTACGATGAAGTAAATCATCGCAGCAAGTACGAAAGCCGCTAAGATTAAACCAATACCGAACTTCCCGTTTTCAAACATCACATGACCGAATTGATAGACAACAAAACTTACAACATAAGCCAAACTACATTGGTAACCGATCGCACGCCACGTCCACTTGATATCACCCATTTCACGATGGATCGCACCAATTGCGGCAAAACAAGGTGCACATAGCAAGTTAAAGACTAAGAACGAATAACCAGCAATCGGTGTATAGGCTGCCTGTAACGACTTCCAGATTTCTACGCCATTTTCAGCAACTTCGGCATGACGATACAAAATTCCGAAGGTCCCAATCACATTCTCTTTTGCTACCAGACCAGTAATCGCTGCAACCGCTCCACGCCAGTCGCCCCAACCCAATGGAGCAAATAATGGTGCAATCAAGCCACCCAAAGCAGCTAAAATGCTGTCATTTTCATTTACCGCTTGTAACGAGAAGTTGTAGCTGGAAATAAACCAGATCACGATACTAGATACAAAAATGATTGTTCCAGCACGTTTAACGAAAGCTTTACTATGATCATAGGTATACCGTACTGTATTGCCGATTCGAGGCATATGGTACAAGGGAAGCTCCATAATAAATGGTGTTGGGTCACCAGCAAACAGTTTGGTTTTCTTTAAAGCGATTCCCGATAAAACGATGGCACCCATTCCAACAAAGTATGCTGATGGTGCTACCCAGCTACTATTGGGGAAGAATGCTCCAGCAATTAGAGCAATGATCGGCAGTTTTGCCGAACAAGGCATAAATGTCGTCAACATTGCCGTCATTCGTCGATCTTTTTCATTTTCAATCGTACGACTGGCCATTACTCCAGGTACACCACAGCCTGTCGCAATCAACATAGGAATGAATGACTTTCCGGATAAACCGAACTTACGGAAGATTCGATCCATAACAAATGCAATTCGAGACATATAGCCGCAATCTTCCAAAAGCGCCAAACATAAGAAAAGCACCATTAATTGTGGAAGGAAGCCTAAAACAGCTCCAACTCCAGCAATGATTCCATCTAATATCAAGCTTTGCATCCATTCAGCAACATTCCACGACTGCAAAGTCGAGCTGACAAAATTTGGCACGATATCGCCAAATAAATTATCATTCACCCAATCCGTTCCCATCGCCCCAACTGTTTGGATTGCAATATAATAGATTAACCACATGACTAACGCAAAAATCGGCAATGCTAAGAAACGATTGGTTACAATTCGATCTATTTTGTCTGAGATCGATAGCTTAAACTGATCCTCATCAATGACACATAACGTTTTCAAATCGGTTATGAAATTATAACGCTCATTAATAACTAAGCTTTCCGCATCCTCACCGAAGATTTTCTCTGTGATCTTTATAATCTCTTGCAACTCTTTTTCCTGAATCGGACTCAGATTTAAGTCCTTTTGTGCGCGTTCATCCCGTTCAAATAATTTCAAACTGTACCAGCGGCTATACTTAGCAACAACCGTACTGCCTAAAACATCTTCGATTTCACTTAAGGCCGCCTCTAAACGTTTATCATAGTGAGGAAAATTGACTTCCTCTACTCCTTTTTTTACTAGATGAAGGGCTTCGTTGACTGCTTTATCCAGTCCCCAATTCTTTAATGCACTGATTCCTACTACTGGAACACCTAAAGCATAAGCAAGCTTCTCTAGATTAATCTGCTTACCACTTTTTTTGATGATGTCCATCATATTCACAGCAACGACTACTGGAATCCCTGTTTCGATCAGTTGTGTCGTTAAGTAAAGATTACGCTCGAGGTTCGTCCCATCAATAATGTTGATGATGGCATCCGGCGTGCCTGAGAGTAAATAATCCCGAGCCACTACTTCTTCTGGAGAGTAAGGCGATAGTGAATAAATTCCTGGCAGGTCATCAATACTTACTTCAGAATCCTTCTTATAGATCCCCTCTTTACGTTCAACCGTTACACCTGGCCAATTTCCCACAAATTGGTTGGTTCCGGTTAAAACATTAAAAGTGCTCGTTTTTCCGCTGTTGGGATTTCCTGCTAAAGCAATATGTATCTTAGCCATTTATTCTACCTCCTTCGATACAACCACCATCTCTGATTCGCTTTTTCGTAAACTCAGCTCATATCCACGAACACGAAGTTCAATTGGATCACCTAAAGGAGCCAGTTTGACAACTTTTACTGCTGTGCCTTTTGTTAAACCCATATCCATTAAGCGACGTTTGATTGACCCGCTGCCGTGAACATTCACTACAACGCCTTCTTCGCCTGCATTTAATTGGTCAAGCGAAACCCAAGTTTCTTGATCTTCCGTTAGTTCCTTCACAAGTATCTGCTTAAGTAAAGACTGGGATAAAGCCAGTCGTGTATTATGTAGTAGAATAATGCCATTATCGCCAGAATGATTTACGACGGCAACTTTTGAACCAACAATCATTCCCAAGTCCTGTAACCGGTGCTTTAAATCATTTTCTAAAGGCATTTCGCTAATCTGAACGACATGGTTCAATGAAATATCTGCCAAAGTTGTCATATTTTCCTCCACCTTACTGTTCGACTTTTGCATCTAATTAATAATGAGAATCTTTCTCACTAAGAATAGCTTCATTTGAGTGCAAAGTCAATAAATGGTCGAAGATTTTCTCTTTTTTCTGAGCAAGTTGTTTGACAATCATTGATTTATTTGGTTCGATCCTGTTTTTTTCGTTATTAAAAAAACTTTTTCCTTGTAAAAAAACATCTTATAGCGGTTTTTATAATTCTGTAAAGGGATTTTTCTTTGCAGCTATCCGTTTTCAACCTTTTTGCAAAAAACACAAAGAATAGTATACCAATAATCCACCAACACAATATATGGTGTTTAACGATTGACTTTTTCCCTACATCTTTTATACTAGTAATTGTAGAAATCAAGGGAGGTAGTCTTATGGTAAAAGTCTATTCAAAAAATAATTGTATGCAGTGCAAAATGACAAAGCGTTATTTAACCGAAAATCAAATTTCATTCGAAGAAATCAACATCGACAATGAACCCGAAGCTCTAGGTTTTCTAAAAGATCAAGGTTTCCAAAGTGTCCCAGTTATTTTCGGTGGACAACAAGCCATCATCGGTTTTCGTCCAGATCAATTGAAAGCATTAGCGTAAATTTGAGAGGTTGCGGCAGAAGCGTTTTGCTTCAAGTACCAATTAGGTACTGTTCCAGATTAGTTCAGATGAACATTCGCTGTGTCTCACAGCAATAAGAAGAATTATTTCCGAATAAGCTACTTCTAGAGCACCTTTTTTCGAAAACTTTGCGATCCACGATTGCAAAGTTTTCTTTATTCCCAGTTCCACCTTTTTACAGTTTGCTTAGTGAAAGAGTAAATATTGATTCACAATTGATCACTGGTGAAGAAACTTATTTGAACGATTAGTCAGCCAAAACAAAAACATACAGACACTATATATAGAAAGATGTGACGAAATGAGCCTGAAAGACCTAGGTGAAGTATCTTACTTCAAGCTGAATAACGAAATTAATCGTCCAGTGAATGGACAGATTCCACTAAATAAAGATAAAGAAGCATTAGCCGCTTTTTTCAAAGAAAATGTTGAACCAAATACCCATGCATTTTCTTCAGTGCAAGAGAAAATCAACTATTTAATAGAAGAAGAATTTTTAGAGGCCGAGTTTCTTGCAAAATATACGCCTGCTTTTATCGAAAAACTTTATACCTATTTAGAGGAACAAAATTTTACCTTTAAATCATTTATGGCGGCATATAAGTTTTATTCTCAGTATGCGTTGAAAAGCAATGATGGAACGGAATATTTAGAAAGCTATGAGGATCGGGTTGCTTTCAATGCCTTATACTTTGCAGACGGCGATGAAAAATTAGCTTTATCCTTAGCAGATGAAATGATCCATCAACGTTACCAGCCTGCTACCCCATCCTTCTTGAATGCGGGCCGCAAACGTCGTGGAGAATTGGTGTCTTGTTTCTTAATTCAAGTAACGGACGATATGAATAGTATTGGGCGGTCAATCAACTCCGCTTTGCAATTATCACGCATCGGCGGCGGTGTCGGAATCAATCTATCGAACTTGCGTGAAGCCGGTTCACCGATTAAAGGTTATGATGGCGCTGCTAGTGGTGTCGTTCCTGTTATGAAATTATTTGAAGACAGCTTTTCTTATTCGAACCAATTAGGCCAACGTCAAGGTGCTGGTGTCGTTTACTTAGACGTCTTCCATCCGGATATTGAAATGTTCCTATCTGCCAAAAAGGAAAACGCCGACGAAAAAATCCGTGTGAAGACTCTTTCTCTTGGTGTGACTGTGCCAGATAAATTTTACGAATTGGCTCGTAAAAATGAAGATATGTATTTGTTTAGTCCTTACGGCATTGAACGTGAATACGGTGTGCCTTATTCTTATGTGGATATTACGAAGGAATACGATAATTTAGTCGCAAATCCAAATATTCGCAAGAAAAAAATTCGTGCCCGCGATTTAGAAAATGAACTCTCAAAATTGCAGCAAGAATCTGGTTATCCTTATATCATCAACATTGATACAGCAAACCGTGCAAATCCAGTGGATGGAAAAATTGTCATGAGTAATCTATGTTCTGAGATTCTGCAAGTACAAACACCTTCTACGATCAATGGTCGGCAAGAATATGATGTATTAGGAACAGATATTTCATGTAATCTTGGTTCAACCAATATCGTGAACTTGATGGAAAGTCCCGACTTTGGTCAATCTGTTCGGACAATGGTTCGTGCTCTAACTTTTGTAACAGATGAATCCGATATTGACGTCGTTCCTTCGATTCAAAATGGGAATAGACTAAATCATACGATCGGTTTAGGTGCGATGGGCTTGCACAGCTTCTTTGCGAAACACTTGATGGAATATGGTTCAGAAGAATCAATTGACTTCACAAATATTTATTTCACACTGCTTAACTACTGGACTTTGATGGAAAGCAATGAATTAGCAAAAGAACGCCAGACAACCTTCCATAACTTTGAAAAATCAGCCTATGCTGATGGCTCATATTTTGATAAATACACGACTGGCGAATTTGTTCCTAAAACAGATAAAGTCAAAGAAATCTTCAAGGATATCTTTGTCCCAACTGCCGAAGATTGGCAAGCACTAAAAGAAGCTGTTCAAAAAGATGGCCTATACCACCAAAATCGGTTAGCTGTTGCACCAAATGGTTCGATTTCTTATATTAACGATACAAGTGCCAGCTTACACCCAATCACTCGTTTAATTGAAGAGCGTCAAGAAAAGAAAATCGGTAAGATCTATTATCCAGCGCCTTACTTGAATAATGAAACCTTGCCTTATTATACTTCTGCCTATGATATGGATATGCGCAAAGTCATTGACGTTTATGCGACTGCTCAGCAACATATCGACCAAGGAATGAGCTTGACCTTGTTTATGCGTTCGGAAATTCCTGAAGGACTATATGAATGGAAAACTGAAAGCAAACAAACAACACGTGATTTGAACATCCTGCGTAACTACGCTTTTTATAAGGGCTGTAAATCAATTTATTACGTTCGGACATTTACTGATGATGCCGAAGAAATTGGCTCAAACCAATGTGAAAGCTGTGTAATCTAAATCATTGTTCCCTCTCGCACTTCTGTTCGAGAGGGAATGCTCTGCGTAAATAACTACTTTAGGATGTCAGACCAACTTTTCACAGTTTTCATTCTCTTAAAACAGGACAAATTGATTTATATTAGATATGAACATGTATAGTTGGATGATATACGCGGAGAGCATTAAATTTATTTTTTCGGACTTTAAAAAAATAAATTTATTAATACGAAATAGGGGGAATATCCATGGCAGAAACTTATTATGAAGCCATTAACTGGAATGAAATCGAAGACGTCATCGATAAATCGACGTGGGAAAAATTGACTGAACAATTTTGGTTGGATACACGGATTCCGTTGTCTAACGACTTAGACGATTGGCGTAAACTATCTGACCTAGAAAAACAAACTGTGGGTTATGTATTCGGCGGTCTGACCTTATTGGATACCGTCCAATCAGAAAGCGGAATGGATCAGCTACGTAAAGATGTTCGGACGCCCCACGAAGAAGCTGTCTTGAACAATATTCAATTTATGGAATCTGTTCACGCGAAAAGCTATTCATCAATTTTCAGTACCTTGAATACCAAAACGGAAATCAATGAAATCTTTGAATGGACCAATACCAATCAATACCTGCAAAAAAAGGCCGAACGGATCAACGAGATCTATAAAAACGGCACACCATTAGAAAAGAAAATCGCCAGTGTCTTTCTTGAGACTTTCCTTTTCTATTCTGGTTTTTACACACCACTATATTATTTAGGAAATAATAAGTTGGCCAATGTAGCGGAGATTATCAAATTGATCATTCGTGATGAATCGGTTCATGGCACCTACATTGGTTACAAATTCCAACGCGGCTTCAACGAACAAACCGAAGAAGAACAAGAACGTTTGAAGGAATGGATGTACGATTTATTGTATGAGTTGTACGAAAATGAAGAACGTTATACGGAAGAATTATACGATGAAATCGGCTGGACTGAAGAAGTCAAAACGTTCCTGCGCTACAATGCCAATAAAGCGTTGATGAATCTAGGAATGGACCCGCTCTTCCCAGATACCGCAGATGACGTGAATCCGATCGTGATGAACGGGATCTCCACCGGAACCAGCAACCATGATTTCTTCTCACAAGTCGGCAATGGCTACTTGCTTGGTCAAGTGGAAGCCATGAATGATGATGACTATTTGATTGGTTTAGAGTAAAGCAAAAGGCAGCCCGCAGTTTCTTGCGGGCTGCCTTTTTTTATTCTGACGCTTGAATTCGTTTGATGACTGTTTCTTTATTGACGATCGTGGTCGTTGCATAAGTCAGAATCAGTTGTACGATAACAACTAAGAAAATCATCAGCAAAACTTGGATTAATGGGTATTGATAAACTTTAATTTGCATCAACGAATGACTTTCCGCATACAAGTAAACCAGATATCCGAGAATACTGCCTAGGCCTCCCGCTAGTAAAATAATACCACCTGCATAGACGAAACCCTCTGTTCGAAGCATTTTCTTCATTTGTTGATTAGACATGCCAATTGCCTGCATAACGCCTAATTCTTTTTTTCGACTTAAAATACTATCGATTGTCGTATTGATTAGGTTCATGATCCCAACGATTGCCAAAACTAGCATAATCGCATACCCAGCCCCAGCTGTCAGTTGCAACGTGTCTTCCCACTGTTTCAAAACTTCTTCATAACTTTCTAAACGAAACAGCTCATTTCCTTCTTCAATATTTTCAATGGCTGATTGAACGGTTTTAATTTTTCCTTTAGCAGCTTTAATATTCACATAGTAGGTTAAATTATTTTTCGATAGTTTTTTTATCGCCTCGTTGCTCATCAAGAAATTATCAAAGTTCGTAACCGATTGTGCAAAGCTTCCTCCACCAATGATTGTCATGTCTTTTTCAAACGTACGATCCCCATCAAAGAATTTGAAAGTCAATGTATCGCCGATCTTAATTTCTGGATAATTTGCTAATATATAACCTGTCGCAATAACTTTATCTCCTGAGTTTAATTCCTCATAAGTCGCATGTCCTTTCTCAATATCTCTATTGATCAGAGCCATTTGATCCTTAGAAATACCGCCAATTGATAAGCTCATTGGCTTGTCTGTCCCAGGATCCTTAACACTCGGAACTTCTCCTGTAATAGATTGAAATGCATCTACTTTTTCAACACCATCGATTGCTTTAATTTTATTAATTACCTTATTGTTTAAGGGATTATTTTGTTGAATCACAGTCCATTTAAGTTCTGGTCGCATCTTATCACCTTCTCGTGAAGCAATACTCATACAATAATCTTCAGCGATCGTATCTCGGGCGGCCTGTTTGGGATTCATACAACTAAAAACAGTTGAAATGACGACAAACAAAATTCCAATCATCCCCAATGAAAAAATCGTGACCATTGTTCGCTTTTTATTTCTAGAAAGGTTTGCATTGGCTAAGCGTCGCAGATTAAGATCAATAAATCCCTTACGTTGTTTTTTATTGCCTTGCATTTGCCCAGTATATCGTATTGCCTCAATCGGCATGATTTTACTAGCTTGACGCATAGGTTTCAAAGAAGCCAAAATAACTGTTAGTAAAGTGACCCCAATTGTCATCGCGATAATCCAGGGAAGGATCAAGGACACCTCGCCATTATCAAGTACCAGACGCATCTCCTTTGTCATAGCTTGTTCACTTGAAATTGATGAGATCAACTGAAAAAAAACAAATTTTACTGCAGCAATCCCGATTAGTAGTCCAGCAGGAATCGAAAGCCCTGCAACGATCAAGTTCTCTCGTAAAATGATTTGACGTATCTGTCTTTTAGTCGCTCCTAAAGCTGCCAATTTTCCAAACTCTTGGACCTTATTGATCAAAGATACATAATAAATACTGTAAATCGTTAACGCTCCGGCAATCAAAATAATTCCTACAATAATCGCCATCCCTGAATAAAAGGCAGGATCGATATAATTAGCAAAAAGATAGTCGCTATTTTCAACGATATTATCTTCAGTAACATCGAAATTTTTTCCAATTTCCTTGACTTGCTCCTTAATAGCATCGGTTGAAGTCGCAGCAGTTTCGTTCAGACGAATCATCATGCGATAGCTTCGCTGTTTTTTGGGAATGACTTCCTCCATAAAATCTTTTGAAACGAGCATTGAAAAAATTTTTTCATCATTTTGGTTTTTTATATCAGGAGAAAAACCAGTTAAGCGAAATGTTTTTTCCTGCTGTAAACCCATGCCGTCCGCTTCATAGATCTGAATCGGAATTTTAATTGTATCCCCAATTTTCGCATTCGGATAACCCAACGTCTTCAATGCATCCCTTGAAAGCACCGCGTCGTTCCCTTTTTTCGGAGCGTGTCCTTTCGTAAAGGTTTGTTTAGCTAATTTTTGTGCACCGTTATCCAAATAGCTAATGAGGACAAAGTCATCTTTATTTAGTACGGATTCACCGACATCCTGACGTAGACCGTATTCCCCAATCAAATCATGCTGAGCAATTTTTCCCATATTTTCTTCAGAGACTTGGCGATACATCGCATGCCATGTTGGATAAACCTTGTTGACTGCCGCATTCTGAACATTTACTACCCCTAATCCAATCGAAGTGATCAAGAAAACTAACACACTGGTCAAAATGATTGCAATCCCGGAAAGTAGATTTTTCCCTTTATGATACTTCGTGTTGGCTAACGCTACCCGGTTGATCATCTTCATTTAGATCACCCGCCCATCTTCAAGGTGGACAATGTGATCAGCCGTTTGCGCGATTCCTCCATCGTGAGTAATCATAATTAGTGTTTGTCCAAATTTTTCAACTGATTTTTTTAAAAATGACATTACTTCTAATTCTGTCTTGGTATCTAAGTTTCCTGTCGGCTCATCGGCCAAGATAATTGCTGGTTCTGCTGCAATCGCTCGTGCGATCGCCACACGTTGCTGCTGACCACCAGAAAGCATGCTTGGCAAGGCTTTTTTACGGTCACTTAATCCAATCGTCTTCAGCAAGTCTTCGACAAATGCTGTATTGACTCTTCGATTATCTAAACCGATCGGTAAAACGACATTTTCCCAAACATTCAATGATGGGATTAAATTGTAATTCTGAAAAATAAAACCGATCTTTTGACGACGAAAGACAGCCAATTGCTCATCCTTCATTCGAAAAACATTCTTCCCATCAATGATGACTTGTCCTGAATCTGGTCGATCTAAACTACCGATTAAGTTCAACAGCGTACTTTTACCAGAACCCGATTTACCAACTATCGCAACAAAATCACCCTTTTGTACTTCCAAATCAATATGGTCAACTGCCTTTACGACGGAACCCCCATCATTATAATGCTTTACTAGATCTCTAATTGTTAAAATCATTTTCGTCTCCTTCTTTCCTCATCTCATTTCTATACTCTTAGTATAAAAAAGAACCCTTGCAGGATTCTTTCACCGAACATAACAAATTTGTAAGAAAAGAAATTACGTTGCTGGCAAGGTCAATTGAAAATTCGCTCCCCGAGGATGCCGTTGCTTCACCATGACTGTCCCGCCTTGTTCTTCAATGATTTTCCGAGTCAGATATAGGCCTACTCCAGAACCTTCTGCCGCCGTGCTAGAACTGCCGCGGTAAAAACGCTGATAAATCTTATTTTGCTCATCAGTAGGAATTCCAGGTCCTTCATCTTTAATTTCAACCATCACATAAGTCACCAATGAGGAAGCCCGAAGAATCACTGTGGTTTGCTTTGGCGAATATTTCACCGCATTTTCCAAAACATTTCCTAAAGCTTCTAGCGTCCATTTTTTATCAACCATAACAAAAGTATCCTCTGACAATTCAACTTCCAACTCAATGTCCTTTTCGACTGCTTTCATGATTACACCATTGACTGCTTCATTAATCAATTGTTGTAAGGAAAGCTTTTGTGGCTTCAGTTGAATCAGATCCGTTTCTAGCTGTGAGATTTTTGCTAAACCATCCAGCATCAAGTTCAACTTGTTGATCTGAACTTCTGCTTGATCGGCAAAATTTCTTCGCTCCTGCTCCTCATATTGATCTGAAAGTGCGATATCCAAGCTTAGTTTCAATGATGCCACTGGAGTTTTTAGCTGATGCGTGATATCCGTAATACTGGATTTCAAATTTCTTTCTTCACGCTGACTTCGCTGCAATAACAATTCATTTTGAATTGAACTCTCGTGATACTCTTTGGTTTCCTTTTCTAAGCTTTTTTGAAGTTTTATTTTTTCCTTCATCTGCCAGAAAAATAGTAACGAAATCAGCAGCCAGCAAAGTGTAAATATTTGCAGGTTTCTAATAAGAAGTGTCCGTAGCAGGCGTGGATGATCCATTTTATCAATCAAATTATATTTTGCTTCTAAGGAAGCCCCCTCGTTAGCCAAGTCAGAGGTCTTATTTACTTTAAAAGTCTTGATTAACGCAGCTTCTGAAAATTTTTCTTCCTTTACTAACAGTGCTAAAGTCGCTTGGCGATCTTGTTCAATTTCCGAATACATTTTAAAATTTTGAGTGATAAACAACGCAAAACAGGCTACAGATATCAACACGTAAATCAAAACTATTTTTTTTGAACGTCGTTGATCCATAAATACCCCACTCCTCGAACAGTTTTAATTCGTTCCTTACCGATTTTCTGCCGCAGGCGGCTAATATTCACTGAAACAGTATTCGTGTCAACGTACTCGCCTTTAGTATCCCAGATTTGATCAAGTAACTGATCTGTTGAGAGAATTTGCTTCGGATTTTCCATGAAAAGCACCAGCAATTGGATCTCCGTCTTACTCAACGGCAAAAGTTCTCCTTGCAGCTTAACCTTCATTTCGTTTAACGAGACTGATAATTCTCCAGAAATCAATTCTTGTCCTTGATTACGCACTACTCGCTTCATCAGTGCCTGTACCTTTGAGACTAAAACCATTAAACTAAAGGGCTTGGTCATATAATCATCAGCGCCATGAACATAACCCGACACAATGTCGTGTTCCTGATTATAAGAAGTCAGCATTAATATCAAGACATTCGATCGTTCACGAACTTTCTGACAAAAATCCAAGCCGCTGCCATCTGGCAAAGAAAGATCGCTGATGATTAAATCAATCTCCTGCTGTTCAAATGCCCGTTCAGCCGAAGTAATATCTAAACAAGCCATGACCTCGTATCCTTCTCTGGTCAAACATAATTGAATCCCATTATTTAAATTTTGATCGTCCTCTAATAAAAGAATTTTCCCCATTTTTCCTCCTATATATACCAAATAATCCCATTTTACTAACTCTTACTTCTAACTCTATCAATGAACAGAAGCTCTGACAATACTACTTTATTTAAAATATTGGTTTTCATATCTCCAGTTTAATAGGAAAAAGACCAAATGAAAAGCGGTCAAAAGATTGATGTATCAATCCTTTGACCGCTTAAAATGTTATACTTCCTTTAATGTCAAAAAAAGAGGACAAAATCATCGTTAAATGATTTTATCCTCTTTTTCACACGTTAATCATGCGTAGTTTTGTGATATTTTTATACATGGATAGATCCTCAATCACATCCGTATAGTTCATTCCACGTGGTAAATCAATCGTATAGACATTCGTATAAATCCGATAATCGTCCATGAAATCCACGTCGAAATCAACATCTTCGACTTCGATTTTTTTACTCTCAAAATAATTCATAATAAATTCCTTGGTTGCTTCGCGGTGGATATAACGAATCTCCAGCTTTTTGATGGCATTAATTTTGATGACCCTTTTTACCACTGTCAAAGCCAAAATAATTCCAACAAAACTGCAAATAGCGATCGTGTAATAGCCCATACCGATGGCAATCCCTAAACCAGCACCTGCCCAAATCGAAGCAGCTGTTGTCAGCCCTTTAACCGAACGGTTGCTGACCATGATTGTACCGGCGCCAAGAAAACCGATTCCGCTGACGACCTGCGCAATTAGACGCGCTTCATCTGCTCGTACCACACCGACGAATTCTGGCTTCGCCGCTGCATAACGCAAGGCCTGATCAGCAATCTCCACTTGGATCAATGCGATGATTGTCGCACCCATACAAACTAAAATATGCGTACGAATTCCAGCAGGTCGGTTTTTATATTCCCGTTCAATCCCGATGGCACCACCCATGATCATAGCTAAAAATAGCCGCAGCATAATTTCATAAATGGATAATTTCAAATCCATCTGTGCACCACCCCTTCAGTTCTGCTTTTATTCTGAAAAGCTTTCTCCTTTAGTATAGCACGGTAGTAAAAAAAGAACGCCAATTAACCTTTTAGTCCCTTTAATTCATCTTCAGTTAATGAGCGGTAGGCTCCTTTGACTAACTCTTTAGGCAACAGCAGCTTCCCCATACGAATTCTCTTTAGATAAGTCACTTCTTTGCCGCAGGCCTTAACCATTCGTTTGACTTGATGGAATTTCCCCTCATGTAGAATAATTCGTACCTTTGATTTATTTTCCGTTACTTCATCAATCAATAATTCTGCTGGCAGCGTCCGTTCTCCATCTAATAAAAACCCGTCAACAAAACGCTGTTGATCTTCAGCCGTCATTACTCCTTGAACCTCAGCGAAATACTCCTTTTCTACATGCTTCTTTGGAGACAGCAAATCATGCGCTAATTTCCCATCATTGGTAATTAACAATAACCCTTCAGTATCCTTATCCAAACGACCCACTGGAAAAAGATCATTGCGGTAATCACTTTGAGAAAATAGATCCATCACGGTCTGATCGTGCTTATCCTCTGTTGCACTCACGACACCAGCCGGCTTATGTAATAAATAGTAGTAAAACTCTTGATAATGCAAGATTTCGCCTTGATAGTCAACCTGATCCTTCTCTGGATCAATCTGTTTTTTATCTGATTTTTCGATTTTCTGGTTCACGCTGATTTGACCTTTTTTGATCAGCTGTTTCACCTCTTTACGACTGCCTAAGCCGACCTCCGCTAAAAATTTGTCTAAACGCATATTCTTTAAATCCTCCACCTTACTTTTCTAGTGTTCACTATAGTCAAAGGAAGAAAAAGAAGCAAGCTCAGCCGTATAATCGACTGAGCTTGTACTGCTTATTCAAACAATTGATCGATCTCACCATTTTTTAAATAGGGGATTGCTTGTCGAATTTTTTCATCCGGCCAATCCCACCATTTGAGCTGCTGCAATTTTTGAATCGTTTCAGCATCAAATCGTTGTTTGATTTTCTTTGCTGGAACACCGCCGACTACGCTATAGGGTGGAACATCTTTCGTCACCACTGCCTTTGCTCCGATGATCGCGCCATCTCCGATCGTTACACCAGATAAAATCGTTGCTTCATAGCCGATCCAGACATCATTTCCGATCACGATATCGCCTTTATTGTCCCATGCTGAAACCAAGTCTTCCTTCTTCAGCTGCCATTCCTCATAAAATAAAGGAAAGGTGTAGGTCGAAAGGGCTGACTGCTTATGATTTGCGCTATTAAAAATAAACGTTGCACCACAAGCAATCGAACAAAATTTGCCAATAATCAAACGATCATGATTGATTGGATACTGATACAAGACATTGTTCTTTTCAAAGTCACAGGGATCGCTGCGAAAATCATTATAAATCGTGTAGTCCCCAACTGAAATAGCCGGTCTGGTAATTGCTGCTTGCAAATAAATCGTTTCATAATCATTGCTTCTAGGGTAAAGCTTTTCTACTGGAATAGTTCTCTCCTCCTTTTTTTTCGTTAGCTAACCATTCCAGTTAAAACAATGCACCTCTTCATACGTTCACGCTCCTTGAAATAAGTATACCACTTGAGAGCCTTAACGCCTTAACATAATAGCTAGCTCATTTATGCTCTCACTAAACAAACTGCGAAAAGCGGAACTGACAACTAGCTCCTTTTATGTATTCATTCTCCCAAAAAGCGAAAAAATGAGTTTTATTATCTCCGCGTATACGATTCCACTAACGTACTTGAAGTACGAAGAGGAACTCACAAAAAAGTACCAAGGAATTTTCCTCGGCACTTCATTGAATACGATTATAATTTGCTTGCTGCGTCTTCGTCGATGATCACTGTTACGTCAGCATGGTTTTGTAAAACACTTGCAGGTAGATCAACAGTTACTTCACCATCAATCATGCCTTTGATTGCGTCAGCTTTATCCGTACCAAAAGCCATCAACAAGATTTTTTTACTTTGCATGATTGAACCAATTCCCATTGACAATGCATGAGTCGGAACATCTTCAACTTTATCGAAGTAACGTTTGTTGGCTTCGATTGTTGATTCCGTTAATTCAACCACGTGAGTAGTGACATCGAATGGTGTTCCTGGTTCGTTGAAGCCGATATGTCCGTTACGGCCGATTCCTAATACTTGCAAGTCAAGTGGATGTTCAGCAATCACGCCATCATAACGTTTGCATTCAGCTTCCAAGTCTTCTGCTTTTCCATTTGGTACGAATGTTTCTTTAAATGGTTTTTTGTTGAATAAATGATCATTCATAAAGTAACGATAGCTTTGATCGTCTAATCCATCTAATCCTACATATTCATCTAAGTTTACAGAAGTCATATCTGAAAAATCTAAATCGCTAGTTGTCATTTCTTTATATAAGGTTTCAGGAGTGCTGCCTGTTGCTAGACCTAATACTTTTACGCCGTTTTCCATTCCATCTTTGATGATTTCAAATGCTTTTTTTCCGCCTTCATTGGCATCTTTCACACGAATTACTTTCATGGGTAAACGCTCCTTTATCAATTTGGTATACACCAATTTTAACACCGATCAACGAATTTTTCAATAAGAAAGTCTAGACCAAAATATTAAGTTTTTCTACTGTTCAAGCTTAAGATCATTATTATCAATTTCATTAAGAAGGTAAAGCTTTTCCAAAAAAAAATCTCCAGAACAGAATTTTCTCTGCTCTGGAGATTTTTTTTATTTCCCTGTTAAAAGCAATCCGATCTGTGCAATGATCGCACTTCCAAGATACGTTCCAATAAAAACAAAGATAGCAACAATCGCAACGCGCCAAGAAGTCTTCCGTAAATCCATCAAACTATCTGCCACTGACAGACCCGCAAACGCTAAAATCGGTGTGGTGATCGATAAAAAGTCAACACCGGCAATCGCTTGAACAAAAAAGTCAGAAAGTAGACAGAAAAACAAGGATGTTAAGGACACCCAGCCTAAGATTGGAAAATCAGCTAGAATTTTGATGTTGGTTTTCTTCACTAACGTTGAGATAAATACGCCAATCATAGAAAAAGCCCACAATACCACTAATCCTTGAATCGTGTTAAAGGTAATCGGAGTAGAGGCTGGATTTTTAAGTAATTTAATTCCCTGTGTAAATAAAATCAAGCAGATACTTAATAATAATACAAGTGAAATCTTAATATATTCATTAGACTGTTTCTTTTCCACGGCGTGATCCTCCTGTCAGTAAGTTGTACATGAAACGCTGCAATGGCACTGCAATAAATACCATCGTATAGGTTCCTAAAAAACTGGTCAACAATTGACTCGCAGCGGCATAGGCTGCGATCGTCGTTTCATTTTCAGGCATTAAAGCAATTAAAGAAGATGACGCTGCCGTCATCATGCTAGCAGAGCCTACTCCTGAACTCATGGCCAACGCGCGATAATCAAAACCAAGACCAGCCATAATCGGCGCAAAAATACTAAAGAAAATCGACCCGAATAATGTACCAATCAAATAAAGCGATAATACCCCGCGCCCTTCGGCAGAATCTAGTGTATACTTTTCAGAAATATACGCTAGCTCGCCTTCCCGACCTAGACCCAGAGTTGCACCGATAGCTTCCCGACGCAAGCCTAACATAAGCGCTACTGGCAAACCAATAAGAACCGTTCCCACGTTTCCCAATTCTTGGAATAAGAACACCCAGCCAACACTCAATATTTCCTTCAATCTTGGGGCTACATCCGCGCCATAACGTGCCATTAATGGCAGCATAATATACAATAAATACTTTGCTGAAAATTGAATGTTGCCCTTTGAATAAATTTTAGCAACCAATCCTTTGCGAAGCATTGGTAATCCAAACAGCATCGCCAACAATACAGAAAATACTAACGGCAAAACAGTAACAGTCGTATTTCCTAACGTAATGAATTGCATCCCGATCAATTCTGCAATCGTTACCACCGCCACAACAAAACCAACTAACCACACTAATTGCTTCTTCATACATTCCCTCCAATTGAATCAATTAATTCTTTATATTCTTTAAATGAACGACGATAGATTTTTTCCTCATCCAAGTTGCCAGACATTTCCATTAGCACCTTTGATAAAAATTCTGGGAAGGTCTCTAAAACAAATTCTGGATCGATCATTTTAAAATCATCTCCATGAATTGTACCTTCAAATCCACCATAACTGATTTGGATACAAGGTATCATAAATGCTAAATCACCAATATCACCAGCTGCTGCAATCCCGCCACGATCATCAATAATGTCCGGAATCTTGTCAAATTTCGCAAAGGTCCGCTCCACAAAACTATTTAGATAACGATCTTGAACAAATGGCAGGTAGCCCAGCTCCGTTTCAATCGTTACTTCGCCCTCCAAAGCATACGCACTTCCTTGTGCGGCACGATCTAGCTTTCGCGCTACTTCTGGCATGTATTCTAGTGTCTTACAGCGCAGGTCAGTTCCTACCGTAATGTGATTTGGAACAACATTTGTCGACATATCGCTCTCCATTACAATGGGATTCACTCGAATTGATTCTGTATCCTTAAACTGTTGGCGACTTAACCCGATCGCTGTATTGAATAACGTCGATATACTATAGGCATTAATACCTGAAAAAGGATCAAAGCCCGCATGAGCCGCTTTTCCAGAAAAATGATAACGCTTATACAGGAAGCCGGCTAAATCACAATTCACTTCGATCGTCGGCCGTTCGAAGACTTCCCCGATAGCATGGACACAAACACCAAAATCAACATCATCAAAAATCCCTAATGACATTGCTTCCGGTTTTCCCCCTAAGAACTGGATTTTACCAGCAGCTCGAAGCTCTTTACGATAATCCAAATCTAAATATTCTTCCGCCGGTACAAAGATAAAGCATAAATTAAAGTCTAATTTCTTATAGTTTTCAGTTTTAATGTAATGATCATACAAGGACAATGCGATTGCCACCTGAGTAAAATGCCCACAATTGTGAGCAGCACCCGTCTGTGGATCTGCTTGAAAATGTGTCGGTGCATAAACCGCGTCTAACTCTGCGATAAGTGCCATCGTTCGTTTCTTATCTGTTGATAAAAATGTTTTAATCCCTGTTTCTGAAAATTTAGACAATTCTATCGATGGATGAATTCGGGTCAACTCTTCGATTACTTTTTCAGATGTGCGATGTTCTTTATAGCCCAGTTCTGGATGTAAAAATAAATCTTCCGTAAATTCCTTCAATTGTTGATAATACTTGGCAAACGTCGTCATTTAACTCCCCCTTATCGTCATTCAAAAATGAATAGTTAAGAAACTAGTATAAATTGTCACTCTTTAAGCATCGAACGCCTATTTCATTCGAGTGCTTCATGAAACGAAATTTCTCGACTTGTTTATAATATCTTTTTAAAAAGAAAGAATCAAGAGCATTTTGCCAAAAACACGAACTATTTAGGCGGTAAGAGTTCATAATGTTTATCTATTTACCGAACAGAGAATGTTTAAAATGTTGTAATTTTCAAAACTCGTCCAAAAAACTTATTTATAAATTTGAAAATAGATAATTTTCAGCCGGTTTTTGAAACGAAATTTCTTTATAAATAAAAAAATTCCCCACCGCAATTATTTATCGCGGTGGAGAAAGGAAGAGCTATTTGTGATATGTTGCTGAAATTTCAGCGATTAACTCATCATCTTTTAAATCAGTAACCTGCTGGATCACTTCGGCTGCTGATTTCTCTTTTAGCAACCCTTGCAATTCAACACTTTGTTCATCGTTCGGATCATCGTATTTCAAAACCATTGCTACGACATCTACTAAATTATCGTATTCAAGACCGCGCTCTTTTAATTCCCGAATCGGACGAATGAATCGTTCATCAAAGCCCAACTTACGAATCGGTGTCCGCGCCACACGACTGATACTATCCGAAATGTATTTATTTTCGAAACGACTAACGATCTTATCAATGTAAGCAAAATGCTTCTCTTTATCAAAATTCCATTTATTAATCAATAACTCTCCCGTTTCGCCAAGAACTGCACGTAATTTCTCTAGTACACGTTCATCGGCAATCGCTTCATCGATTGTTTGATACCCTGCATATGCTCCAGTATAAGCAACCGTCGCATGTCCAGTATTGACGGAGAATAACTTCCGTTCAATATAAGGTTCCAAATCCTCTACATATTCCACACCTTCTAGACGCAGCTCTTTGTTTTTACTTTGTGTCGCATCGATTACCCATTCACTGAAAGGTTCCACTGATACGAACAATGGATCATCGTGATGTTGGATTGGCACAATTCGATCGACTGCCGCATTGGGAAATCCGATGCATTGGTCTACAAAAGCCAGATCTTCTGCGGATAAAAAAGTTTGGACCTTTTCAAATAAAAATTGACTACCGCCGATCATATTTTCGCAGGCTACTACATCTAGAGCAGCTGTATTGCCTTCACTGCGACGCTTTTGAATCCCTTTAGCAATTAATTCTGCGATAAAGGGTAAGATATTGGGACCAATCGCTGTCGTTACAATATCTGCTTTACTAACGGAATCAATCACAGCCTCTGGATTGATTTGATTGTTCAAGCCGTCCACATTTGCGACATGAATTTCTTTTTGACTTTCATCTGCTAATTGAATCGTGTATTCGTTGCGTTCATTCAATGCATTGATAATTGTTTCATTGATATCAACAAAATCAATTGAAAAACCATTTTTTGCTAAAATTTCTCCAATAAATCCACGTCCAATATTTCCTGCGCCAAAGTGTGTTGCTTGCATCCTATTCTACCTCCTGAAGATAGCTAATGACTTCTTCTTTTGTTTTTGCATCTGCTAATTTAACGACATTTTCAACATCAGAACAAAAGATTGCGATCTTTTGCAAGATATCTAAATGTTCGTTTTCGATCCCAGCAATTCCAAATAGCACCATCGCTACGTCTTCTGTATCATCTTTCCCAAAGTGAACACCCGTAGGAACCTGGATCACCGAAATACCGCTTTTCTTTACATAGCGCTTCGCTTCATCGGTTCCATGAGGGATCGCGATAAAGTTTCCCATATAAACAGAGACCAGCTTATTTCTTTCGATCATGGCATCAACATAGCCTTCTTCCACACAACCAGCATCCACTAACAACTGTCCGCTTGCACGGATCGCCTCTTCCTTGTTGGCAAATTCTTGGTCTAATAAAATCATTTCTGGCTGTAATTCCATTTTAAATTCCTCCCCGATTTTTAAAAGCTTGCGCTAGTTTTCTCGAATTTCTTTGACAAACAAAGAACTCAATAATTGATAGATAATCTCTTTATTGCCGAATTTGTAGATTTCAGTATTCAGATCACTTTCGATGACCGAACTGCTGATTTTTCCTAACAAACTTTGTTGGCTTTCTGGCATTGGATCGGGTGCTAACAGTAATAGTACCCGGGTTAAATCAATACTTTTTTTATCCATTCCTTGAATCAAGAACTTCCGATCTAAGTCATAAATGGTAAATAATGGTTCCTTGACATGTGCATCCGCACAATGAAATAAGGCAAAATTGGTTTTCGGCACACCAATCGGCGCCACCAAATATCGTTGAATCACTTTGTTCGTCACGATTTTGGCATCTGATACGATCGTACCTTGCAGCTGATCAATAATCTCTTCTAAGGTCAGCTCAATTGTTTCTTTTGTGTTTATCTGTTTAACATCAAAGTTTTGTAATAGACTATTGGCGATTCGCATGGTCTCATAAATCTCATCAAAGGCTTCGCTAGGCTCTTGTTCCGGTTCATCTACATATCCATACGCCTTATCTGGGTGCAGCGTTTGGATATAGTCTTTGATTTCTTTAATTTCGTCATCCAATAATAAAGGTGAAATCACTTTGTACGGCAAATTAAATCCTGGTAAAAAGACCGTTGCTAGAATCAAATCATAGCTTTTATAGTCCAATTGATTCATTTCAGAAATTTTTGCCACTTGCACTTTTTCAATCTCGTTTAAATACTTGTTAATTCGACTCTCTAATATTCGTGCTGTCCCAATCCCACTGGAACATAATACTAACGCAGATAGTGCTCGCCCACTAGGATGACGCTCCAGAGAAGTTGCGAAATGGATCACGACGTAACCTAATTCATCAGCAGTAAATTGATGATCCGGAAAAACAACCGCCAATTCTTTGATGATCGCTGCTGTCAATTCTTGATACTTATCACGAATTTTTTGTAATAACGGGTTGTTTGCTCCCTGAAGAACGGTCAAATTTCGTTTTAAAGCAGCAGACATATGGGCTGATAAATCATTGAAGAGCTGTTCATCTTTTCGAAAATCAATACCAGACGTTTCAGAAACCAAACGAATCAATTCTTTAATCTTATAGGAAAGCTCTACATCAAAACTGTCTATGAAAATATTTTGCGGCTTCTTATAATTTACCCCTTCTAATTGAAAGGCAAAGAAACGAACCTCCTGTGGCGGTATCGATTTTTTCAGCGTCGTTGCAACTTTAATCATGATTTGACTAGCAATCTGCATACTTTCAGGCTTTGCTTTTGTCTCCTGCCCAACTTCTACAAAACGCTCTTGAGACATACGATCAATCGATAGAGCCAATAAAATCAATACCCGCTGTAGTTGATTGTCTGTAACCTGCTCAAACGCCTGCTGAGAAATCTGCTCAAAAATTCTTCGAGCTAACAATAGACTTGATTGACTCAACAAATTCAAAAAGAAGTTATCCGTCGTTTTTTTCTTTTCATCTAGGGAATCAATGAATTGGAAAAAATCAAACTCACTAACACCGTTATAGATCAAATTACTTAATAACTGACGACGTTGCTTTTCACGACCGACAATTCGTATGCCGCGACCCTTGAGACGCTGCAGCTCTAATCGGTAATCAATCAAGCTTTTTTCTATTGTAGCTAAATCAGAAGTAATCGTCGCTGAGCTTACTTTAAAATCAATCGCTAAGCCCTCAATCGTCGCTTCTTCATCCATTAACAATAAAGAACAAACAATTGCACTTTGCCGCTGAACGTTATCTGTAAATAGTTCTGCTTGTTTTTCGCCTAATTGCTGCTGCAAACGTTCTAAGTTTAAAGTTTCTCCCACAATTCGATAGCCTTCGCCACGAGGCTTGATAATCTGAATATCCTGTGACTTAATCGTCTTTTCTATACTTGAGATCTCTCGGTAAACCGTTCGTTTGCTAACCTGTAAAATATCTTGCAATTCTTCTGAAGTAATGCCATTTGGATAATCTAATAAAAGGGAAAGTATCTTTTTTTCGCGAATCGAAAAATACACAATATCTCCTCCAATAATGTCAAAAGGGTAAAAGCAGTGAGAATCCTCACTGCTTTAAGAGTAATACGATTCTGGATAAAAGACCACTTATTTCCTTAAATTTTGAATGACCTTGTCATATTTTTCAGAAGCAACTAGATCGTTCAATGGCACATGTGTAGCACTTGGTGCCTGTTGCTCTGCTTTAACTGTCTCTTCACTGTTTGTAATGATTAAAGCACTCGGCTTATCTTGTAAAACATTGATTGGTTCAACTGTTACAGGATAATCCATTCCGTTGTCTTTCAATAATTTTTTCAAAATCGTTGCACCCATATTGGCAGATCCTTTCACTTGATCATAACCAAAGACAATGTGATCGACTTTCGAGTAGTCTGCTAATCCTTGTACCACATCATCTGTCAGAGGCTTTTTTTCGCTGTCACCTGCTGCTGGTTCTGCGGATAAGCGTTCCACGATTTCATCATAGCGTGGCGAGTTCATGAAGTTTTCCACCTGAACGAAGGTTGCACTTGGTGCTTTTTGGCTTGCACGATCATGCAGTTCTTCTTGTGTCACGATCAAAGCATTCGGATCATCACTCAAGTTATTGATTGCCGAGTTAGAAACTGGTAATGATAATCCAGCTTTTTTCACTTTATCACGCAATACTGATGCACCCATTGCACTTGATCCCATACCAGCATCGCAAGCAAAGATGATTTTGTTAATGTTGCCAAACATTTCTTGATTGTCAGCTTTCACTGCACTTTGACCTTTGCTTTGTGCTTTTGCATCGGCAACTGCTGCTTGAGTCGCCGCTAAGTCCTCTTCTTCATTATGATCCGATTTAATAATAACCATAGCCACTAAGAACGAAACAACACACCCTACAACAATCCCTGCTAAGTTAGCAAAAATCGCATCTGGCGGTGTCATAGCCATAACAGCAATGATCGAACCTGGTGATGCTGCTGCTCGTAAACCGGCACCTAATAATTGGAAAGTAAATGTTCCAGCAACCCCGCCTGCCATAACAGCTAGGAATAAAAGTGGTTTCATCATTACGTATGGGAAATAAATCTCATGAATCCCACCTAAAAATTGAATAATGATCGCGCCCGGTGCAGAAGATTTCGCCGCACCTTTTCCAAACAATGTGAAGGCTAATAAGATTCCTAAACCTGGTCCAGGATTTGCTTCTAATAAGAATAGGACTGATTTTCCAGCTTCTGCTGCTTGTTCAATACCTAGCGGAGTCAAAATTCCGTGGTTAATCGCATTGTTCAAGAATAAAATTTTTGCAGGTTCAATAAAAATATTTGCCAATGGTAACAAATGCATGTTGATAATTGACTCAACACCGGCTGCCATCAAATTGGTTAACGAGCCAACAACTGGGCCAATCGCATAATACCCAACAATTGCTAAAGCAAATCCAATCAAACCAGAAGAAAAGTTATTGACTAACATTTCAAATCCAGCCTTAATCTTTTCTTGGAAAGCATCATCAAACTTCTTGATGCACCATCCGCCTAAAGGTCCCATCATCATTGCACCGATAAACATCGGTACATCCGATCCTACGATAACCCCCATAGCCGCGATTGCCCCAACAACTGCACCACGTTGTCCATGTACCATGCTGCCGCCTGTATAAGCGATTAATAATGGCAATAAAAATTTCAGCATTGGATCAACCAGTGAAGCTAGCTGTTCATTTGGAATATACCCATCTGGAATAAATAAGGCAGTGATAACACCCCAAGCAATAAATCCGCCAATATTAGGCATAACCATTCCCGACAAATGACTTCCGAGACGCTGGACTTTTGCTTTAAGTCCACCCTTTTGTCCAGTAGCTTGCATTTCCATCTTCTTTTCCTCCTTAGAAATAATTATGAAATGATTTCGTTTACATATTTATCATATATCCACGAGTATCCGCTTTCAATCAAATGTAGATAGAGCTTTGGCACAGAAGTTTGTGCCAAAATTAAAAGCCGCTTATCTAATAGATAAACGACTTTGTCTTACTTATTAAATTTGTTTCTTAATCCACGTTTGATAACATCAAAAAATCCTAGTGATCGAACCATATGATCTGGATCTACGTATTCACGTATTGCTCTTAACACTTTTTTGGGTTCCTTTGATGCAAAAGAATAAGTGCCATTCTTTTTCGTTTGTATCGCGTAACGTGGAATCCATTTTCCCTTAAAAACAACAGAAGCAATAACGTAATCTACTTCTTCCCAAGGAATTTGAACAAACTTTCTTGCATCTCGATTATTGAAAAATTCAAATCCCTTATCACCAATCATAATCTTCCCATAATCTGCGACACCTAAGTACGAGGTAGCATCGATTGTCAAATCGACCTTTGTATTGATTGACTGAACCATAAGACCTACTCCATTTCCTTATATGTATCTATTGAATCATTATACTTTATTTTACTCTTATTAAGCAAAAAATGCTCGGGCAAGCCCGAGCATTTTTCATTAATGAGTGACTTTTTTACATAATACCTAATACGTGCAAGCCAACGCCTACTACGAACAAGCCAAGAATGATAACGATTGGAGAAACTTTTTTCTTCAATAACCACATGCAAAGCAATGTCAATAGTAATGCAGCAAGACCTGGAATTAATGAATCTAAGTTATCTTGTAAAGTAGTTACTTTAGAACTATCTAAAGCAAGACCAGAAGCTTGTTGAGAAAGAGCTTCTTTAATTCCTTGAGCACCAGCAGGTAATTTGTCCCATTCGATATAAGCACCTTTGTCTAACTTAACAGTAGAAACAACCGGTGTAAATTTCACGTTTACCCACCGTTGCACTAAAGCTCCTAAAACAAACATACCTAGAATGGATGCACCTTTAGTAACCTTTTGTAATAGACCACCTGAAAGGTCATCAGTGATTTTAGAACCAGCACGATAGCCAAATTCTTGTGTATACCACATGAATGCCCAACGAATAATATTCCAAGCAAGGAAGAAAATGATTGGTCCTAAAATGTTTCCAGCTAACGCTAATGAAGCACCTAGAGCACCTAACATCGGACGTACAGTAAACCAGAACACTGGGTCACCAACACCGGCTAAAGGTCCCATCATACCAACCTTAACCCCTTGGATTGCTACATCATCAACTGGAGCGCCATTTGCGCGTTCTTCTTCAAGCGCAAGAGTAACTCCGATGATTGGTGAAGCGATATATGGGTGTGTATTAAAGAATTCCAAGTGACGTTGCATTGCTAACGTACGGTCTTCTTTTGTTTTGTATAATTTTTTGATCGCTGGTAGCATTGCAAAACACCAACCACCATTTTGCATACGTTCGTAGTTCCAAGAACCTTGAATGAAGGTAGAACGCCATGCAACGGCTAAACGATCTCTTTTACTTAATTCGATTTTTTCTGCCATTTTATTTCTCCTCCTTCAAGATTAATAATCATTCAAAATATCGCCAAGCGGATCGCCAGTATTGCCTCCGCCACCATTAGAAGATCCACCAGAACTTTCTTGTAGGTTCAAGTAAATCAAAGCGAATGCAACTGCGATAACACCTAGTGCGATCAACGTTAATTCAGAAAGTGCTGCGATAGCAAAACCAATTGCGAAGAATGGCCATACTTCTTTTGTAGCCATCATGTTGATAACCATAGCGTAACCAACGGCAACGACCATACCACCACCGATAGCCATACCATCAGTTAACCAAGCAGGCATTGATTCTAAGAATCCACGTACAGTGTCAGCAGGAATTACTAATAATGCAGCTGAAGGAATCGCAATACGAACACCTTGCATACATACAGCGATAATATGCCACATTTCAACTTGACGCATATTTCCTTTTTCAGCTGCAGCATCCATAAAGTGAACGATTGGCACAGCTAATGTACGAACGATCATTGTTAAGAACAAACCAGCTACAGCTAAAGGAACAGCGATTGCGATAGCTGAAGAAACACCTTTAACTCCTTGACCACCTAAAACTAAAATAATTGCAGATGCAACAGATGCTAACGCAGCATCCGGTGCCACAGCAGCCCCGATGTTTGCCCAACCTAAGGCGATCATTTGAAGTGAGCCGCCTAACACGATCCCAGCTTCTAAATTACCGGTTACTAAACCAATTAATGTACATGCTACTAGCGGTTGATGAAATTGGAATTCATCCAAAATCCCTTCCATACCTGCTAGAAAGGCAACGATTACTACTAATACCATTGAAATACCAGACATTATAAGCCCTCCTATTTAAGTTAATTATCTTGCTTAAGCGTTTTTCAATTCATTTTTTGCTTTGTTAAGGATTTCATCCATGTTGTCTTTAGAATCATTAGGTACTTTACGTACATCAAACTTGATTCCTTTTGCTTTCAACTTCTCAAAAGTATCAACATCATCTTGACCCATTGATAATACTTTACTTACTACGACTTTACCAACTGAGTGAGCCATTGATCCAACATTGACTTCTTTAATGTCAACGCCGCCTTCAACAGCACGCAATACGTCTTGAGGATTTTCAAATAGTAACAACGCTTTTGTATTTCCGAAACGAGGGTCCTTTGAGATTTCGATCATTTTATCAACTGGGATAACGTTTGCTTTAACACCTGGAGGAGCAGCTTGTTCAATCAATCTCTTACGAAGATCATCTTTAGCTACTGCATCTGAAACAACGATGATCCGGCTAGGACCTGTTGTTTTCGTCCATGCTGTTGCAACTTGTCCATGTAATAAACGAGAATCCACACGAGCTAATACAAACTTGATATGGCCATCACCTAATACAGTTCCTTCAGGGATAGCACCTGTTGGCTGTCCGCCTTCAGCCGCTACTGGAGCTGCTTCAACTGGTTCTAACTCCTCTGGACGAATTCTTACGCCTTCTTTTGCTGTTCCTGAAATATGAGCAGCAATTTCATGCGCCGTTTCCATTGAGAAACGTGAAGCGTATGCTTCAATAACCATCGGTAAGTTCATACCAGCAACGATTGCCCACGAATCTTTGTGTTCTTCAAACAGACTGTTAGCTTGATTGAAAGGCGTTCCACCCCAAAGATCAACTAAGAACAATACTTCATCTTGGTTTTCGAAAGAGGCGATTGCTTCTTCCATTTTTGCCTTGACGTCATCAGGTCCTTCACTCGGCATCAAAGTTACTGCTTTGACATTTTCTTGTTCTCCAAAGATCATCGCTCCGGATTGCAAGATACCATTAGCGAATTCACCATGACTGGCAATGATAATTCCTACCATCTTTATACCTCCTACTATTATTGTTACAGCTCAAAAATATAAATAAGTTCTTAAAAAACCTGTAACCAAAATTAATTATTGCAGCATCTTCTCTTTTTTGATTAATTGCATCAGATCTGTTTTTCGATCTGTCGGCACTTGACGAATTTCTAATTCGATTCCTGCATTCATTAAATCAAGAAAAGACTCGACATCTTTACTATCCACAGAAATAAAATTAGTAATCATTTTCTTTCCTTCGCCAAATCGCATACCGCCAATATTGACCGATTTCAAATCAACACCTGCCTCAACGACCTCTACTACATCTTGCGGAGAAGCAAACAACAGCATGACCTTCATTCCATCAAACAATTGATCTTGATACACTTCAACCAGTTTTCTTTTTGTGACGACATTGGACTTGATTCCTGGTGGCGCGGCTTGTTTTAGGAGAAACTTACGCAACTCATCGTTCGCAACCTCATCACTAACTACTAAGATTCGCTCAATCCCTGTTGCTTTGGACCAAACTGTCGCTACCTGACCATGAATCAAACGATCATCGATCCGAGTGAGTCGAATATCCATTACCATCCCACCACCTCCTGCAAATTACAAGGCTCAGATGCTAAAAGACTTGCGCTACATTCTTTGAGTACAGTATTACATAAGCACTCACCTATAATAAAGCAAGTACCGTGCCAAAATACACTAATTAAAATTTCTTTATTTAACGCCTTTTCAACGATACACAAAAAGGGATACAGTATACTGTATCCCTTTTTGTGTATTATTTATACGCTAATTTCTTCATTGTTCTTAAGTAATTGATAAATATAGTATCGTTCTGATGTTGGAATTGTAATACGTAATTGACTTTCTAACTCATTCAATCCACGATTCATTACTACATTATCTGTAACGTTCTGATAAATCCGTTTTGATTCCTCATCAATTTTCAATGGCTGCTGTAAGATTCCTCGTTCGATCGTTCCGGCCATGTGCATTACGAAATTTACCATTAATGCATATTCAGAAGAAACCCCATCATTAGTAATGATGGTTTTTGCTAAACGCCAAAGCGGATCGATCAGTTTATTCGGATTAATAAAAGTAAAGCTTTCCTCCATAAACTTGATACACAATTCCCGTGCTTTGTTTGCATCTAACACAACTTCTTCTTGTTCAGACAAATCATTTTCCAGCAATAGCTCATCTAAAATCTGATCAGCTTTTTGATTGATAAATTTCTCCATTGGAATATATGGAGCACCAACTTTCGGATCCATGATCCCTGTCGTGGCTAAAATCTTGTATTCTTCTTTAAAGATAGGCACCTTTGTTTTAATGTCTGCAACCGCTAAAGTCAATACGTCAATATGCTTCAAATTTCGTTGCTGCAACGGTCGTTCAATAATTTCCTTTAAGCGTTGAGCTGTTCCTTCGCCAGAAGCACAAATAGCTAAAATCGCTTGTTTTTCCTGCGGTTCTGCTTTTTCATTCATTACGTGACCATATCCTCGAAAGCCTTGTAAGGACTCATACAATTCATCTACTCCTGAACCTAATACGCTTGATTTCCGAGCAGCTTCGATCAGTAAAGGAGTTGTGACCATATCTAGCGTACAAACTTCGATTCCAGTATCTTTTTGAATTTCTTCATTAAATGTAGCTAATGATCCCATATCTACCATGATTAATACTCCGCTGCCCTCATCGATCTGAGTCACAGCTTCACGCATCTTTTCGTAAGCAACTCTTGGATGCATATCTAAGGGCATATCAACAGCAATAATATTCGTTACATCTAATAACTCACGAACGACTTGAGCCATTGAAGTAGCTGTACTATTCCCGTGAGCTGCCACGACTACACCGATTTTTCCTGAAGACTGATCTTCTCGTAAGGAAACAAGCAGAACAGTCAAATAGTATTCTTCACTGTCGGGAATATCCACTTGAAATTCTTTTTCAACTAAGCGACGAATTTCACGTGCTACTGCAAACTCTGTTGGATAATCCTTCGCCATTTCCCGAATATTGGCATTCGTCTCCCGCGTTTCTCCAACATGAATTTTTTTCAAGAAGGAAGAAATGTGAAGACTCATAGCATAAATAAAGTTTTGTTGGAAATGTGTATCTAAACGTTCACTAACTAAAGCGGCAATTTTGTTGCTGACATCGATCACATGCTTGTCAACAAACTCTGTCAGTCGAGTCTCCGTATCAAAAGTAAAGCCATGATCCTTATAAAATGATTTCAAATGAACATTAATATCCGTAGAAATAAAATGATTGATCGTTTCTTGATCCAAACCCTCTGTCTTTAGTAAAGCCGCTTTATCACCGATGATATCATATAAGTTATATGGCAATTCATAAGTGTCTGTTTTGATTAACTCATCGATCTCATTGGGGGTGACCACCATCTCTGGCTCAAGATATGGCGATACATCTGTTGATTTGATTCGATCAGCGGAAAGCTGTACCAATCCTGCTTTGATTCCTTCAGTCAGGTCATTTAGAGTAATATGAATCTCTTCTTGCATCATATGATTCATGAACCCGCGGGCGCAAATTAATTGTACATTGGACTTCAGCTGTCCGACATTCCCGTAAGAAACGCTGCCTAATAAAGCTTTCACAACATCTTCTGTCAAGGTGATTTTCCTTTGAATTCGATTAGCCTCCATTGCCACCATTACACGAACTAAGTCCAATTGTTCAGCCGCTGGCCGACTGCCAAATGCCGGCATTTGAATATTGATCGGAATACGTCGAACAAAGGTGTCTAATAATGCTGAATGGGGATCTTCTGTTGTTGCTCCAACGATTCGAACATTCGCAAAACGATTTTTGCCTGTTTCACCAAGCCGGCTATAGGTTCCATGATCCATAAAATAGAAAATCATTTCTTGTCCTTCTGGCGGTAAACGGTGAATCTCATCTAAGAACAGCATGCCGCCATCGGCTTGCTGGATTAAACCATCTTTTTCTGTGTCTGCACCAGTGAAGGCGCCTTTTTCGTAACCAAATAAGTGACTCATCAACAATTCAGGATTATTTGCATAGTCGGCACAGTTGAAAACGACCAATTCGCGATCCGCTTCTACTACTCCTTCTGTCTGAGCAAACTGAAACATAGCATGGGCAAAAAAGGTTTTCCCCGAACCAGTTGGACCGGTAATCAAGCAATTCAATCCACGAGGTGGATACAATATTGCTGCTTTGGCTTGCTCTACTGCATTACGCATACTTCCAGTAGAGCCGATAATTTGAGTAAATACATTGCCGGTATTTTTATTTAGAATTTTCTTCTCCGGCGGCTCCACAACACGTGCGTGCGTCTGAGGGACTTCTGCGTTAAACGACGTTGCTGCTGATTGGTTCGAAACAAAATAGCGAACAGGTCTTCCTTCACTTTTACTTAAATGACCATCCTTAACAAGAAGATTTAAATCTTTACTGGCATTTGTCCGTTGAATATCCAATGAATCCGCTACATCTTTCGTCGTTACATTTGCATTCTCTGAAACAAAGCGATAAATGCGGTCAATCCGTCGTTCCATTCAGTCACCTTCTCGTAATATATATTTTGAAGAAACTTTCATTCCTTCAATCGCCCTTAGGGGCTATTCCTAATATGTTTAAATAAAATAACGATTACTACTTGGATACTGTAGGATATTCCTGA
>OKWP01000068.1_pt1 | contig 108306 bp, 96 predicted proteins | sample 1607251 | NCBI WGS metagenome assembly OKWP01 (sample SAMN07501073, study PRJEB24779) | human gut metagenome | isolation source: stool | host: human infant | place: USA: Pittsburgh, PA
GTCGGAACTTACCCGACAAGGAATTTCGCTACCTTAGGACCGTTATAGTTACGGCCGCCGTTTACCGGGGCTTCGATTCAAGGCTTGCACCTCTCCTCTTAACCTTCCGGCACCGGGCAGGCGTCAGACCCTATACGTCATCTTACGATTTCGCAGAGCCCTGTGTTTTTGTTAAACAGTTGCCACCCCCTGGTCTGTGCCCCCACTGCCCGCTTGCGCGAGCAATGGGCCTCCTTATCCCGAAGTTACGGAGGTAAATTGCCGAGTTCCTTCAACATAGTTCTCTCAAGCGCCTTGGTATACTCTACCAGTCCACCTGTGTCGGTTTCGGGTACGGTCTAATGTGGAGGCTATTTCCTGGAACTGCTTCGAGGCCCGACCAATCCAGTAAGGTCAGACAACATACGCAATTCGTCACCATCCACTGGCTGCAGAATATTCACTGCATTCCCATCGACTACGCCTGTCGGCCTCGCCTTAGGGACCGGCTAACCCTGCGAAGATTAACTTTACGCAGGAACCCTTGGACTTTCGGCGACACTGTCTTTCACAGTGTTTGTCGTTACTCATGCCAGCATTCGCACTTCTGATACCTCCAGGCGCCCTCACGGGTCGCCCTTCGCAGGCTTACAGAACGCTCCGCTACCGCGCATCTTGCGATGCACCCTAAGCTTCGGCTCGTGGCTTGAGCCCCGTTACATCTTCGGCGCAGAAACCCTTATTTAGACCAGTGAGCTGTTACGCTTTCTTTAAAGGATGGCTGCTTCTAAGCCAACCTCCTGGTTGTTTTGGGATTTCCACATCCTTTCCCACTTAGCCACGAATTGGGGGCCTTAGCTGTAGGTCAGGGTTGTTTCCCTCTCCACGACGGACGTTAGCACCCGCCGTGTGACTCCCGGATAGTACTCTCAGGTATTCGGAGTTTGGTTGGGTTTGGTAAGACGGTAAGTCCCCCTAGCCCATCCAGTGCTCTACCCCCTGAGGTATTCGTCCGAGGCGATACCTAAATATCTTTCGCGGAGAACCAGCTATTTCCCAGTTTGATTGGCCTTTCACCCCTAACCACAAGTCATCGGAGCCTTTTTCAACAGGCACCCGTTCGGTCCTCCAGTGAGTGTTACCTCACCTTCAACCTGCTCATGGCTAGATCACTAGGTTTCGGGTCTAATACAACGAACTTGACGCCCTATTCAGACTCGCTTTCGCTACGCCTACGCCTATCGGCTTAAGCTTGCTCGTTAAATTAAGTCGCTGGCCCATAATACAAAAGGTACGACGTCACCCAGAACGCATCTTGGGCTCCGTCTGTTTGTAGGTGTCCGGTTTCAGGTCTATTTCACTCCCCTCGTCGGGGTGCTTTTCACCTTTCCCTCACGGTACTGGTTCACTATCGGTCGCTGAGGAGTACTTAGGCTTGGAGGGTGGTCCCCCCATGTTCAGACAGGATTGCACGTGTCCCGCCTTACTCGAGCATGAATGTTCGCATTACCCATACGGGGCTATCACCCTCTGAGGCCCTGCTTTCCTGACAGGTTCTGGTTGGCTTACATTCATGACTGGCCTGGTCCGCGTTCGCTCGCCACTACTAGCGGAGTCTCGGTTGATGTCCTTTCCTCCAGGTACTTAGATGTTTCAGTTCCCTGGGTTCGCTTGAAACCTCCCATGTATTCAGAAGTCTCATACCTTCTCTTGATAACCGGAAATCCAAAACCTCGACGACTTGCATCGTCATGATCTTGAAGTCTCTCGGTCTCCCAATCGAACCCCAAAACCAAGGTCTTGGAGTTCCGGCTATCGAAGGTGGGTTTCCCCATTCGGAAATCCGCGGATCAAAGCTTCTTCGCAGCTCCCCACGGCTTATCGCAGCGTAGCACGTCCTTCATCGCCTCTCAGCGCCAAGGCATCCACCGAACACCCTTAAGGCACTTGATTGCTCTCATTATCAATGTCCACACACTCGGCAGAATGTTGTCAGCTCCCCACCCGTCCCGAGGGACAAGCGTTGGAAGCCGCAGGACACTGATTAGAAAGACCAGCTTGCTTCTTAAGATCGAACCGATCGCCGTGCGGTCAAGCGCAGCGAACAGAGTCATTTACAACAAGTAACAAGCTTCACAGCTCGAGACTTGCGCCGAAATGACCCGGAGATAGTGAAGGCGTCAGTGCAAAGTCGAAGCGCGGACCGCTTGCGCGGTAGCCCTTCATTGCACGACCCTACTCGGATCGATCTCCTCTTCACGATGTCAGATAACACGCAGTCTTCTGTCGTCCCGGTGAGGACCAGAAGATGCGAAATGTTGTCTCGCGGACGAATGTTGATCACGCTTGGGCCAGAGCCCGTGTTCGCCAAGTGGCTGCGCCGGGCACCACGCTTCGCCCTTCGGCTCCTGCGTGGATATTCCAGCTTGTTCAACCCTTGGCCGCGCCACGCGTAGCCCGAAGGGCGAAGCGTGGTGGAGCCTGTCGGGATCGAACCGACGACCTCATGCTTGCAAAGCACGCGCTCTCCCAGCTGAGCTAAGGCCCCATACTCGGAAAGACGAATGCAAAGCAGCGCGATCGTCGAGACGATGTTAACCGGCAACTGCCCGTCTTCGCCAAGTGGCTTCGCCGGGCACGCTTCGCTCCATCAAGAGCGAGGCCGCGCCACGCGTAGCCGCAGGCGAAGCGTGGTGGGCCTGGGAAGACTTGAACTTCCGACCTCACGCTTATCAAGCGCGCGCTCTAACCAACTGAGCTACAAGCCCTAACGCTCGAAGCTCGTCACCACCCAGCCCGCAAGGGCCAAGGCAGCAAACGCGCAGCCCCAGGCAGCGTGTTCGTCCGCGAAGAAAGAGAAACGAAGACGGCGAAATCCCGCCAATGGAACTCAACCCGATCTGGCGATCGTGTTGGTCCCTGATGTTTCTAAAACAGCTCGATAGCTGATCAACCCGAAGGTCGATCGATCCGAAGATCGCGCTGAAGAGCCATCCTTAGAAAGGAGGTGATCCAGCCGCAGGTTCCCCTACGGCTACCTTGTTACGACTTCACCCCAGTCGCTGACCCTACCGTGGTCGGCTGCCTCCATTGCTGGTTAGCGCACCGCCTTCAGGTAAAGCCAACTCCCATGGTGTGACGGGCGGTGTGTACAAGGCCCGGGAACGTATTCACCGTGGCGTGCTGATCCACGATTACTAGCGATTCCAACTTCATGGGCTCGAGTTGCAGAGCCCAATCCGAACTGAGACGGCTTTTTGAGATTTGCGAAGGGTCACCCCTTAGCTTCCCACTGTCACCGCCATTGTAGCACGTGTGTAGCCCAGCCCGTAAGGGCCATGAGGACTTGACGTCATCCCCACCTTCCTCGCGGCTTATCACCGGCAGTCTCCTTAGAGTGCTCAACTAAATGGTAGCAACTAAGGACGGGGGTTGCGCTCGTTGCGGGACTTAACCCAACATCTCACGACACGAGCTGACGACAGCCATGCAGCACCTGTGTTTCGGGCTCCGAAGAGAAGGTCACGTCTCTGCGACCGGTCCCAAACATGTCAAGGGCTGGTAAGGTTCTGCGCGTTGCGTCGAATTAAACCACATGCTCCACCGCTTGTGCGGGCCCCCGTCAATTCCTTTGAGTTTTAATCTTGCGACCGTACTCCCCAGGCGGAATGCTTAAAGCGTTAGCTGCGCCACTGGTGAGTAAACCCACCAACGGCTGGCATTCATCGTTTACGGCGTGGACTACCAGGGTATCTAATCCTGTTTGCTCCCCACGCTTTCGTGCCTCAGCGTCAGTATCGGGCCAGTGAGCCGCCTTCGCCACTGGTGTTCTTGCGAATATCTACGAATTTCACCTCTACACTCGCAGTTCCACTCACCTCTCCCGAACTCAAGATCTTCAGTATCAAAGGCAGTTCTGGAGTTGAGCTCCAGGATTTCACCCCTGACTTAAAGACCCGCCTACGCACCCTTTACGCCCAGTGATTCCGAGCAACGCTAGCCCCCTTCGTATTACCGCGGCTGCTGGCACGAAGTTAGCCGGGGCTTATTCTTGCGGTACCGTCATTATCTTCCCGCACAAAAGAGCTTTACAACCCTAGGGCCTTCATCACTCACGCGGCATGGCTGGATCAGGGTTGCCCCCATTGTCCAATATTCCCCACTGCTGCCTCCCGTAGGAGTTTGGGCCGTGTCTCAGTCCCAATGTGGCTGATCATCCTCTCAGACCAGCTACTGATCGTCGCCTTGGTAGGCCATTACCCTACCAACTAGCTAATCAGACGCGGGCCGATCTTTCGGCGATAAATCTTTCCCCGTAAGGGCTTATCCGGTATTAGCACAAGTTTCCCTGTGTTGTTCCGAACCAAAAGGTACGTTCCCACGCGTTACTCACCCGTCTGCCGCTGACGTATTGCTACGCCCGCTCGACTTGCATGTGTTAAGCCTGCCGCCAGCGTTCGCTCTGAGCCAGGATCAAACTCTCAAGTTGAACTTGAAGCTTTGAACCGGCTGATCACAACGTTTGACGAGGTCCCACCAATCGATCTCCACGCTTCACAGCGCGAAAACCATGGTGTTACCTTTGAAACATTGTCCGCCGAAGTCTTCTCGTCCGATCTCAGATAAAAGCCGAAGCTCCCACCCGAGACCCGCAAGGACTCCGCCGTCCACGTTTCTCTTTCTTCATCTTCACTTGTCAAACAGCCCGGAGCCTCAGCCCCACCCTCTCTCGGAGGGACCCACTCGACCCTTTCGACGGCGATGGGCAACCGGGTTCTACCGGTTGTGCACCACTCAACGAAGTGAGGAGCAGTATCGGCGCGAATGCTCGCCTCGGTGTGTCCCGAAGCGGCGCCGCGCTCAGTGATCGGGTGTATAGGGGGGTCCGATCGGGGTGTCAACGACCTTTTTCATGAAATCGTCGCATCGAATCATTTTTTTTAGGACCGCCCCAGAACCCCGATTTCTTGCGGACATCGTGCCCCACTTGGGCCACAATCCTGCGACGATTTGTTAAGCATCGACCTGAATTGATTTGGCTCCAGGTGGGGATGCCAGACTTCATGGGTGATCCAGATCAAGGAATGGGCGAGCCCTTCGCCTGATCAGACGACCGAGACGACATCGAGAGATCCTGAAGAATAACAGCGGTTCGGGGATTGCGGGTTCCAAGCCCAACAGCCTCGAACCGTCAGAGACGCGCCATCATTCCGAGCCGTTTGTCTTACACGGTAGCCAACCGGCAGCTGAGTGATCTCGGTGCTGACTTTGAACTTGGGGGACGAAGGTTGAACCATCGGACGTCACGCGGGGGATATGGACGCGAGGTCGGCATGATCGATCTCGGTCATGAGCCACCGCTATCGGTCGATGGCTCCGAAGCCGCGGTGATCGATCGCCGACGCGTCTCCGTCCAATGGTTCTCGGGTACGATCCTGACCGGTCTGTGCGGCGCAGCCCTCATTGGCGGCGCCGTTTTCGCTTCGCTCGATGGCGAGATGACATTCGCCCGCATGCCGGAGCGCGTCGAGAGCGCGCTGCGCGGAGCCTTCGGCGCCAATGATCGCGTTGCCACGTTGCGCAAGAGCGACCGGCTGCCGCCCCCGAGCGAAGCTGCCGCCGCCCGCAACGTCGTGCGCGTCTCGACCGTGACCCGCGCCGGGTCGCGCGAGCTGATCCGGGTCCGTCCCTATGTGCGGATCTCCGGCAACCTGTCGATGACCACCAGCGATCTGTCGGCCAAGATCCCGCCGTTCAACGCGCAGCGGCTGCTCAACGACGGCGATAATGACAAGACGGGCTCCGGTGAGGATCCCAACAACCCCGAGGCGGTCGAGCCCGACGCCGAAGTGTCGTTCGTGACCAAGGACCTCGCGGGCGTCCTGCCGAAGGCCAAGATCGCGGCTTCGGTGGCGCTGGACGAGATCGTGATGCGGGTCCGCGACGCGGCGAACTGGCGCGGCAACAATGGCGGCGTCCGCTACGCGTCGCTGGCCAATGCCGCGGCCGACGCCACCGGTGTGCAAGGCGTACAAGGCGGCGACCTCAAACTGTCCTATGCCAGTGACGGGACCTCGCCCGATCCCTACGCCGGTTTCGAGACCCGGGTCGTGCCCGAGAACGTGACCTTGCTGCCCAAGACCAAGGACCAGATCACCGGCGGCAATCCGCTCGGCGAGCGCGTCCATCTGGTGAAGAAGGGCGACACCGTCACCTCGATACTGCGCGACCAGGGCGCGACGCCCGACGAGGCCAAGGCGATCGCCGCCCAGCTCGGCACGCGCGGCCGCGACGGCGGCCTCAAGGAAGGCGAGAAGCTGCGCATTCTGATGGCGCCGTCGAGCCCTGCCCCCGGCGCCCGGCTGCAGCCGTTCCGCGTCATCGTCGCCAACGAAAGCATGATCGAGGCGGTGGCCGCTCTGTCCGATCTCGGCAAATATGTCGCCGTCGACGTCCAGAGCATGAACACGGTCACCGAGACCGCCGACAATACCAATGATGAAGAGGATGACGGCACCGGCGTCCGCCTCTACCAGAGCATCTACGAAACGGCGATGCGCAACAAGGTGCCGGCGCCCGTCATCGAGGACATGATCCGGATCTATTCCTACGACGTCGACTTCCAGCGCAAGGTGCAGCCGGGCGACTCGTTCGACGTGTTCTATGCCGGCGACGACGACGACAAGCCCGGCACCAACGACAAGAGCGAGGTGCTGTTCGCCTCGCTGACCGTCGGCGGCGAGACCAAGAAATACTACCGGTTCCAGACCCCCGACGACAGCGTCGTCGATTATTATGACGAGACCGGCAAGAGCGCGAAGAAGTTCCTGGTCCGCAAGCCCGTCAACAACGCGATCATGCGCTCCGGCTTCGGCGGCCGCCGCCACCCGATCCTCGGCTATGTGAAGATGCACACCGGCGTCGATTGGGCGACCGCCTATGGCACCCCGATTTTCGCCTCCGGCAATGGTGTGCTGGAGAAGGTCGGCACCGAAGGCGGCTACGGCAAATATATCCGCATCAAGCACAACAATGGCTATGAGACCGCCTATGGCCATTTGTCTGCGTTCGCCAAGGGCATGGAGCCCGGCAAGCGCGTGCGCCAGGGCCAGGTCATCGGCTTCGTCGGCTCGACCGGCATGTCGACGGGCCCGCACGTGCATTACGAGATCCTGGTCAACGGCCGCTTCGTCGACCCGATGCGCGTGAAGCTGCCGCGCGGCCGCTCGCTGGAGGGCCAGATGATGGCGAGCTTCGAGAAGGAGCGCGACCGCGTCGACCAGATGATGACCAGCCGCGGCAATGGCGCGTCGCGGATTTCGGATGCCGGCCCGATCCAGGTGAGCCGGTAGTGAGCCGTCAGGCCTCTGCGGCCTGAAACCTGTTTCCAACGGACAACGGCCCCGCTGAGCACTCAGCGGGGCCGTTTCTCATTGCCGTTTCTCGTGACGTCCGGCGAAAGCCGGAGATCAGTTCAGCTTGCGCTTCGGGATCGGCGCCTCGAAGGTCGCGATCTCGGCGGTGCGATGCGCCTTGCCGTTGAAGGTCAGCACGTTACCCTCCGAGGAGATCGCGACCTTGTCGCCATCCTTGATGTCGCCGGCGAGGATCATCTCGGCGAGCGGATCCTGCACGCTGCGCTGGATCACCCGCTTCAGCGGACGCGCCCCATAGGCCGGGTCCCAGCCCTTGGCAGCGAGCCAATCGCGCGCATCGCCATCCAGCGACAGCGTGATCTTGCGCTCCTCCAGCAGCTTCTGGAGCCGCGAGAACTGGATCTCGACGATCCGGCCCATCTCGCTCTTCTGCAGGCGATGGAACAGGATGATCTCGTCCACACGATTCAGGAACTCGGGCCGGAAATGGCTCCGCACCGTGCCCATCACCAGCTCGCGCACCTCGGACGTATCCTCGCCCTCCGGCTGGTTGACCAGGAACTCGGAGCCGAGATTGCTGGTCATGATGATCAGCGTGTTGCGGAAGTCGACGGTGCGGCCCTGGCCATCGGTCAGGCGGCCGTCGTCGAGCACCTGCAAAAGCACGTTGAACACGTCCGGATGCGCCTTCTCGATCTCGTCGAACAGCACGACCTGGTACGGCCGGCGCCGCACCGCTTCGGTCAGCGCCCCGCCCTCGTCATAGCCGACATAGCCGGGAGGCGCGCCGATCAGCCGCGACACCGAGTGCTTCTCCATGTACTCGGACATGTCCAGGCGGACCATCGCGGTCTCGTCGTTGAACAGATATTCGGCGAGCGCCTTGGTCAGTTCGGTCTTGCCGACGCCGGTCGGGCCTAAGAACATAAACGAGCCCATCGGCCGGTGCGGGTCCTGCAGGCCGGCGCGCGAGCGCCGCACGGCGGTCGCAACCGCATGCACGGCCTCGAACTGGCCGACGACGCGCTTGCCGAGGCTGTCCTCCATCCGCAGCAGCTTGTCCTTCTCGCCCTCGAGCATCTTGTCGACCGGCACGCCGGTCCAGCGCGAGACCACCTGCGCGATGTGGTTGGCGGTGACCGCCTCCTCCATCATCTCGCCGGCATTCTCCTTGGCCTCGATGTCAGCCAGCCGCTTCTCCAGCTCGGGGATCCGGCCATAGGCCAGCTCGCCCGCCTTCTGGTACTCGCCGCGGCGCTGCGCATTGGCGAGCTCGATGCGGAGCGCGTCCAGCTCACTCTTGAGCTTCTGCGCGTTCGACAGCTTGTCCTTCTCGGCGCTCCATTTCGCGGTCAGCGAGGCCGACTTCTCCTCGAGATCGGCGAGCTCCTTCTCCAGCGCCTGCAGCCGGGTCTTGGAGCCGAGATCGCTCTCCTTCTTCAAGGCCTCCTGCTCGATCTTGAGTCGGATGATCTCGCGGTCCAGCGAGTCCAGCTCCTCGGGCTTGCTATCGACCTGCATCTTCAGCCGCGCCGCCGCCTCGTCCATCAGGTCGATGGCCTTGTCGGGGAGGAAGCGGTCGGTGATGTAGCGGTTTGACAGCGTGGCCGAGGCGACCAGCGCGGAGTCGGTGATGCGCACGCCGTGATGCTGCTCGTATTTGTCCTTCAGGCCGCGCAGGATCGAGATCGTGTCCTCGACCGTGGGCTCGGTGACATAGACCGGCTGGAAGCGGCGGGCGAGCGCGGCGTCCTTCTCGACATGCTTCTGATACTCGTCGAGCGTGGTCGCGCCGATGCAATGCAGCTCGCCGCGCGCGAGCGCGGGCTTCAACAGGTTCGACGCATCCATGGCGCCATCGGCCTTGCCGGCGCCGATCAGGGTGTGCATCTCGTCGATGAACAGCACGAAGGTGCCTTCGGCGGCCGTGACCTCCTGCAGCACGGCCTTCAGCCGCTCCTCGAACTCGCCGCGATATTTGGCACCGGCGATCAGCGCGCCCAAATCGAGTGATAAGAGCCGCTTGTCCTTTAGACTCTCCGGCACGTCGCCATTGACGATGCGCAGCGCCAGCCCCTCGACGATCGCGGTCTTGCCGACGCCGGGCTCGCCGATCAGCACGGGATTGTTCTTGGTCCGCCGCGACAGCACCTGGATGGTGCGGCGGATCTCCTCGTCGCGGCCGATCACCGGATCGAGCTTGCCGTCGCGCGCCGCCTGGGTCAGGTCGCGGGCATATTTCTTCAGCGCATCATAAGCGTTCTCGGCGGTCGCCGAATCGGCCGTGCGCCCCTTGCGCAAGCTCTCGATCGCCGCGTTGAGGTTCTGCGCGGTGACGCCGCCCTTGGCGAGGATGCTGCCGGTCTCGCTGTTCTTGTCCAGCGTCAGGCCGAGCAGCAGCCGCTCGACGGTGACGAAACTGTCGCCGGCCTTCTCGGCCGCCTTCTCCGCCGCGTCGAAGCCGCGCGCCAGCTCGGGCGACAGATAGATCTGCCCGGCGCCGCTGCCCGACACTTTCGGCAGCTTGCCCAGCGCATCCTCAGTGGCCTTCAGAATGGCGCGCGAATTGCCGCCGGCGCGATCGATCAGACCGCCCGCGAGTCCTTCGCTGTCGTCGAGGAGCACCTTGAGGAGATGCAGCGGCGAGAACTGCTGATGGCCGTCGCGCACCGCCAGCGATTGCGCCGATTGGATGAAGCCCCGCGCGCGCTCGGTATATTTTTCGATATTCATGATGTTTCCCTCAGCCTGCTGTGACGCCCCGAAGGCACGGTTCCAGCATCTTCATTGGGTTCCGGTCCACGCACGTTGACATCCATCAACGCCGCAACCGTCCACGTCGCCGGCTTGCGCCCGGCTTGAGCTGAAATGTGGGAAGGCGGCCCGAAAACGGAAGGGGCGGCTTCACAAATTCGTGTGCCCTGGCCGCCAGGGGAGGAATCTCCTATGACCGCGGCCATGAGCCACATCAGCCCTGCGCGCATCACCGGCCTGTATCGCTATCCGATCAAGGGCCTTACCCCGGAACCACTGCAGACGGCCCCCTTGCGCGCCGGCCAGACATTGCCGGCCGACCGCCGCTACGCGCTGGAGAACGGCCCGACTGGCTTCGATCCCGAGGCCCCGGTGTGGAAGCCCAAAACCGCCTATCTGATGCTGATGCGCAATGAGCGGCTGGCCGGCTTCAAGACGGTCTTCGAGGACGCGACCAACGTGCTGACCATCCGCAAGGACGGTGCCATCGTCGCCGCGGGCGATCTCGAAAGCGTCGACGGGCGCGCCGCGATCGAAGCGTTCTTTGCGCGCGAATTCGCCGACGAGCTGCGCGGACCGGCCAGGCTGCTGTCCGGCGGCGGCTACAGTTTTACGGATCTCGCCCGCAAGGTGGTCTCGATCATCAACCTGGCCTCGGTCGCCGAGATCGAGCAGATGGTCGGCGCGACCGTGCATCCGCTGCGCTTCCGCGCCAATATCTACGTCACCGGCTGGCCGGCCTGGCACGAGGCCGCGCTGCTCGGCGAGACGCTGCGGATCGGCGCGGCGCGGCTCAAGGTGGTAAAGACGACCACCCGCTGCGCCGCCGTCAACGTCGACCCCGACACCGCCGTCCGCGACCTCGACATCCCGCCCGCGCTGATGAAGCACCGCGGCAATAATGAATGCGGCATCTACGCCGAGGTGATCGAGGCCGGCGACATCGCGCTCGGCGACGACCTCGCGGTGGAGCAGCCGCGGCTGGTGTGAGCCCCTCTTCCCCCCGCGTGCTCCGGAAGAGCTCCGCCTCTCTCCCCGCGTCATTATTGCGAGGAGCCGCAGGCGACGAAGCAATCCAGAGTCGTCGCGTAGCCCTGGATTGCGTCGCTTCGCTCGCAATGACGGCATGAGCGGGACCTGGACCCGAACTCTCACCGCGCCAACAGTGCGCCCCCCTTCGCCGCTTGCGGGGAGGGCTGGAGTGGGGGCAGCCCTATGAGCAGTCTTCGTGGGGCGGCCCCACCCGCATGCGGGGGAGGCGCAGAGTGTCCGAGCCGAAGCGGCTCAACTCATCAGTTCCAATGCCGAGTTCGAGGGACGTATCAGTTCGGCATCACATAGGCATACACCCGGCCGCGCGACACTGCGGTCTCGCGGACGCGGTGGCCGTTGTTGCCGGAGATGACGATCGGATTGCCCTGGGCGTCGACGCCCGAGACCACGCCGACATGGCCGCCGCCGCGGCGGCTCATCACGGCAATGGCGCCGACCTGCGGGCCGGAGACGCGCTGGCCGTAGCTCGCGAAGGAGCGCGCCAAGTCGGAGCCGGTGCCGCGATGGCCGGTGCGCTCCAGCACCATGTTCATGAACCGCGCGCACCACAGGCTGCGGCGGCCGGTCGGATTGCCGCTGCCGATGTAGCTGCGCGCCGCGGCCACGACGCTGCTGCCGCCGCTGAAGCCGCCGGACGTCGCCATCCCTTCGGACGCCGTCCCAGGCATCATCAGGCTGGCCTGTGCGTCGGCGACGCTGCTCACCTCCATCCGCGCCACGCCGCGCTCCCAGCGCGACATCCGGGCGGAGCGGTGGTGAAAATGACGCTTGGCGTAGTGATGGCCGCCGTGGCTGCGGTGGGCATGATGCCCCGAGCCGTGATGCGGACGGGCCGAAGCCGGTGTTGCGGTGGCGGCAATCACTGCCGCACCCATGGTCAGCGCAACGATGTGAAGCGACCGGCGAAGGGTAGACACAACCATACTCATTCCTTCTGTTACTTCCCCCGGTACCCTGACTTGGCACCCCCTTGTCCCAGCCCGGCTCCCGTGCGAGCCGCCAGCGCTGGTCCGTAAAAAGTCGGGATGTGACGAAACCATGACGATCGATGGCGGAATCACGGCAAACAGGAGGTGATTCGGAGTCCGTTGAACGACCGAATCGAGGCGAGGCGGCTTCCAGTTGTCGCGCATTGCGCGACTCGTCATCATGCCACACGCAAAGCAGGAGGAAGCTTTTGATGCCACACGCAACAGCCACGGATGGCGTTCGCCTGTATTTTGAAGAGGTTGGCGCCGGCACGCCGCTTCTCTTCCTGCACGAATTCGCCGCCGACCACAGCAATTGGGAGCCGCAGCTGCGCTATTTCGCGCGCCGCCATCGCTGCATCGCCTACGCGGCCCGCGGCTATACACCCTCGGACGTGCCGGCCTCACCCGACCTCTACAGCTACGTGCATTTCTACACCGACGCGCTGGCCGTGCTCGATCACCTCGGCATCGCCAGCGCCCATTTCGTCGGCCTGTCGATGGGCTCCTACTCGTCGCTGCAGGTGGCGCTGAACGCGCCCCGGCGCATCCGCTCCATGGTGCTGGCCGGGGTCGGCTCCGGCTCGGACCTGACGCAGCTCGACGCCTTCCGCGCCCAGTGCCGCGCCACCGCCGAGCAGTTCGAGACCCTCGGCTCGGCCGAGACCGCCAAGGTCACCCGCGGGGCCCCCGGCCGCATCCCCTTCCTGGTGAAGGACCCGCGCGGCCACGCCGACTTTTACGCGGCTCTGGCCCGTCACGACGCGCGGGGATCGGCCAACACCATGCGCGGTTTCCAGGGCGGCCGGCCCTCGATCTACACGATGGCGGACGCCATCCGCCGCGTGACCACGCCGGCCCTGATCATCTGCGGCGACGAGGACGAGGCCTGCATCGAGCCGAGCCTGTTCCTGAAGCGGCACCTGCCGGCCTCGGGCCTGACGTTTTTCCCGAAGTCCGGCCATGTGTTGAATCTGGAGGAGCCCGCGCTGTTCAACGAGGCAGCCGAGCGCTTCATCGCCTTGGCCGAGGCCGGGCGGTGGGGAGTGCGAGATCCACGGTCGATGGCAGGATGAGGAGGCATGCTGCTGCTCCGACCTCACCTGTCATCGCCTGCGCGGGCATGACAGCAGCGGCTGTCACCACCCTCCTCCGTCATCGCGAGCGCCAGCGAAGCGATCCGGGGGCCGCACGGAAGGACTTCATGCGTGGCCCCTGGATTGCTTCGTCGCTCGCGCTCCTCGCAATGACGATCGTGGCCAAGCTCGCCGCATCACCACGGCTGTCATCATTCGGCTTGACCGGGCCATCCCGTATTCCGAGTTGGCAGCTGGGTCCACCGAGGGGCCGCGGCGGACTGGATGCCCGCCTGCGCGGGCATGACAGCGGCGGCTGTCACCCCCCTCCTCCGTCATCGCGAGCGCCAGCGAAGCGGTCTGGGGGCCACACGGAAGGACTTCATGCGTGGCCCCTGGATTGCTTCGTCGCTTGCGCTCCTCGCAATGACGATCGTGGCTAAGCTTGCCGCATCGCCACGGCTGTCATCATTCGGCTTGACCGGGCCATCCCGTATTCCGAGTTGGCAGCTGGTCCACCGGGGGGCTGCGGCGGACTGGATGCCCGCCTGCGCGGGCATGACAGCGGCGGCTGTCACCACCCTCCTCCGTCATCGCGAGCGCCAGCGAAGCGATCCAGGGGCCACACGGAAAGACTTCACGTGCAGCCCCTGGATTGCTTCGTCGCTCGCGCTCCTCGCAATGACGGCCTCCCAAATCTTCGGCCATCCAACACCGCGACGGCTAACCCTATTCCCCGATGATCTTGATCAGCGCCCGCTTGCGGCGTCCGCCGTCGAACTCGCCGTAGAAGATCTGCTCCCAGGGACCGAAATCGAGTTTGCCGCCGGTGATCGCGACCACAACCTCGCGGCCCATGATCTGGCGTTTCATGTGGGCGTCGGCATTGTCCTCGCCGGTCCGGTTGTGCCGATAGCCGGACACGGGCTCGTGCGGCGCCAGCTTCTCCAGCCACTGCTCATAGTCGTGATGCAGCCCGCTCTCGTCGTCATTGATGAACACTGAGGCCGTGATGTGCATGGCATTGACCAGCACCAGCCCCTCGCGCACCCCGCTCTCCCGCAGCGCCGCCTCGACCTCAGGCGTGATGTTGATGAAGGCGCGCCGGCCCGGAATGTCGAACCACAGCTCCTTGCGAAACGATTTCATGCGGGCACCTCACGCGTGCTTGGACGTTTCAGCTCTCTCCATTGTACGCGGCGTTCATCCCAGCGTCGAGCGCTGGCCCGCACGGGGCACCCCAATCCGGTGAACACGATCCCACGCGCAACGGAAGGTGTGTTTCCTCGAGACTTCTGATATCGCTCTCTGCGCTGGCCCTTGATTTCCACGTGCCAGACGCAGGTGCCGATCTTGATAGAGCTGATCATCTTCGACTCAGACGGTGTTTTGGTCGATAGCGAGAAAATCGCCCTCAGCGTTTTGGCCCGTGCAGCAGCGGACGAAGGAATATCCATCGACCTGGAAGAGGCCAAAAGGCTCTTTCGCGGGTTGAAGTTCGCCGATTGCGTGCGAGAAATCGAACGGCGATTGGGGCGCCGCGTCGGCGAGGATTTCGAGGCTGGCGTGAGGCGAGCAACTGCACTGGCATTTGAAGCCGAACTGCAACCCGTCGAGGGGATACATGCGGCGCTTGCGGAGATCACTCTTCCGTTCTGCGTCGCATCGAACGGGCCGATGTCGAAGATCAGGCACGCACTCGGACTGACAAAATTGCTGAACTATTTCGAAGGCCGCATCTTCAGCGCCTACGACGTCGGCTCGTGGAAGCCTGACCCTGATCTTTTCCTGCACGCTGCGCAGACCTTCGGGATCGCCCCCGCGCGCTGCGTCGTGATCGAGGACTCGTTGTCAGGCGTCACTGCGGCGCATGCTGCGGGCATGCAGGTCATCGGATTCAGCGGCGGTGACCCGGACGTCGAACTGCAATTGGCGCCCGTCTGTGCAAATCTTTTGCAGCAAATGCGGGACCTTCCGAAGCTGCTCAAGATGGGCGGGCGCTGATCGCGCTGCCCTGTTCTCGCTGCCCGACGGGCAGTTTGCGCATGAGCGTCATGCACCTACTGCCCGTCGTGTTAGTTTGTCGCATGATGAGCCCTTGCACCGTCGGGCAAATCAGATCGATGTTTCCGCCCGTCCCGCCTCACAGCAAGAGGGGCGTATCGCGGTCGTCACGAGCGCTGAGTGCGGGATGCGGTGGGCGTGTCGGGTTGCGCGTGGGATTTCTCGCGTGGACGGACAATTCCGATGCGCACGGTCAAGTCGCGCGGTCCTGATCCTCCGACGCTAGGATCAAGTTGGTGATGCATTTCGCCGACGACGGTGGCCAGAAAGCCCGGCGCACCGGGGAGAACGCGAAGCAGCCGTCAAATCATCGCGCAGGGAAGGCCGGTTGTTCCGGCTCGGACCTGTGGTACCTGCCGCCTGCATTCTTTTCCGCAGGCGGGCCATGGGTGCGGCCAGCATCCGGCCTTCCCTGCGCCTCTGCGTTGTCAGAGGTGAGACCTGCCGCAGAGCTCGGGCACAAACGTGCCGCGGGAATACGATGCCACGCCATCCGTTGTTTGAGACGTGAAGTCGACGCGCCAGGGAGGCATGTTGCGTGAGGTGCCGCTTAGGCCTCCGACGTCGTCCCGGCGAAAGCCGGGACCCATAACCACCGGCCTGCGTAACGAACCGAGGTGGGTATGACTCAGCGCTCCCGCCTCACTCCTGCTGCGGAGTATGGGTCCCGGCCCAAGGCCGGGACGACGGCGAGGATGACGCGCGTGAGGTGGCCTACCTACCAGCGCGCAAACGATCCAGACCTACCGCCGCTCGCCTCTGCTCAGCAGAAACACGCCCTGCTCGCCGAACATGTTCCAGAACCACCAGGGCATCGCGACGCGCAACGGACGGCCATAACTATCAAGAGCCACGGCGCGCTCCATCTTGACGCCGATCTCGTCGCACAGCTGGACGAAGTCCTTGATGGTGCAGAAATGGATGTTGGGCGTGTCGTACCAGGTGAAGGGCAGATTGTCGGTGCGCGGCATGTGGCCGCCGACGAGCAATTGCAGGCGCAGCCGCCAGAAGCCGAAATTCGGGAACGTGACGATGGCGCGGCGGCCGATGCGCAGCAGGTTCTCGAGCACGGCCTTGGGCCGGCGCGTCGCCTGCAGCGTCTGCGACAGGATCACATAGTCGAAGGCATCGTCGGGATAGTCGACGAGATCGGTATCGGCGTCGCCCTGCACCACCGCGAGCCCCTTGGCGACGCAGTGATTGACGCCCTCGCGCGACAGCTCGATGCCGCGGCCGTCAATGCCCCGACTCTCCAGGAGCTGCAGCAGGTCGCCGTCGCCGCAGCCGATGTCGAGCACCTTGGAGCCGCGCTCGACCATGCCGGCGACCAGGAGATGATCGGGCCGATAGGCCAGCACCTCGCCGCCGGAAAAGCCGTTCAGCGGCAACACACCCTGCAGGCTCATGGGTCAGCCTCCGTTCGCGACCTTGAGGCCGCGCGCCTTGCCAGCGGAATCGAGGAACGCGCTGGCGATGTCGAAGAACTCGGGGACATCGAGCAGGAACGCGTCGTGGCCCTTGTCGGTCTCGATCTCAGCGAACGAGACCCGCGCGCTGGACGCGTTGAGCGCATGCACCAGCGCCCGCGATTCCGAGGTCGGGAACAGCCAGTCACTGGTGAAGGACACCACGCAGAAGCGGGTCTTGATGCCGCGGAACGCCGCCGCCAGCACGCCGTCATGGTCCGCGGCGATGTCGAAATAGTCCATCGCGCGCGTCAGATAGAGATAGGAATTGGCGTCGAAGCGCTCGACGAAGGACGAGCCCTGGTAACGCAGATAGCTCTCGACCTGGAAATCGGCGTCGAACGAGAAGGTCGGCAGTTCGCGATCCTGCATGCGGCGGCCGAACTTGCGATGCAGCGCGGCGTCCGAGAGATAAGTGATGTGCGCGGCCATCCGCGCCACCGCAAGCCCGCGATGCGGATGGACGCCCTTGTCGCCGTAGCGGCCATGATCCCAGTCGGGATCGGCCATCACGGCCTGGCGGCCGAGCTCGTGGAAGGCGATGTTCTGCGCCGAGTGCCGCGTCGCGCAGGCGATCGCCAAGGTGGCGAATACGCGCTGCGGATAGGCCACCGTCCATTGCAGCGCCTGCATGCCGCCCATCGAGCCGCCGACCACGGCGAACAAGGTGTCGATGCCGAGATGATCGATCAGCATCGCCTGTGCCCGCACCATGTCGGGGATGGTGATGATCGGGAAGTCGAGGCCCCAGACCTTGCCGGTCGCGGGATTGAGCGAGGCCGGCCCGGTCGAGCCCATGCAGCCGCCGATCACGTTGGAGCAGACGATGAAATAGCGGCTGGGGTCGAGCGGCCGCCCCTTGCCGACCAGCGTCTCCCACCATCCGGGCTTGCCGGTGACCGGATGCCGGTTGGCGACGTGCTGATCGCCGGTCAGCGCGTGGCAGATCAGGACCGCGTTGGACTTGTCGGCATTGAGTTCGCCATAGGTCTGGTAGGCAATCTGGAACGGCGACAGGTCGACGCCGCAATCGAGCTTGAGCGGCTTGTCGGCGCCGAACTGCGCGACCAGCGAGCTCGGATGGTCGACCTCGTGCGAGCGCTCCTCGGGCGCGATCGTGCGCAGCGAGGATGTGGATTTCGGCGTCAGGCCTGTCATGTCTTTCACCCCGGCCATCCGGCCAGGGCTCCCGAACCACGTGACATATCAGGCCATGAAAAACCCGGCCTGAACTGGGGTTCGGCCGGGATCGATAACGTCCCCGGCCTGTTTAGCGAATTGTTTAACGTGGCTGCAAGCCGGCCGGCTCAAATGACCACGGAACGAGCAGAAACTAGTCCCGCGGGCGCTCCTCGTCAAGGCAAGCAGGGGTTGACCGCCGATCGGGCACTCCACGGCTGCAATCCAGCCAAGCCTAGGCCGCACAAGGTAAACTTGCTGTTGCGTAGGCCCGGCGCATCGGACAGAACGGCATCCATTCCCAGCGGCCGCGCGTTCCCCCGTGGCCCACGAAGAGTGACCGCGACCATGTCGAACCCGCCGCCCGCCCCGCCCTCGCTTGCCGATCTGCGCAAGGAGATCGACGCGATCGACGAGCAGGTCCATCAGTTGCTGATGAACCGGGCCGACATCATCGACCGGCTGATCAAGGTCAAGAAGACGCAGGAGGTCGGGTCGGCGTTCCGCCCGGCCCGTGAGGCCGACATGATGCGCCGCCTGGTGCAGCGCCATCGCGGCATCCTGCCGCTCGACACCGTCGAGGGCATCTGGCGCGTGATCGTGTCGACCTTCACCTATGTCCAGGCGCCGTTCTCGGTGCATGCCGACGTCTCGGTCGGCGAATCCGCGATGCGCGATTCGGCCCGGTTCCATTTCGGCTTCGTGGTCCCGTATGTGGCGCATTTCAGCGCGCAGGCTGCCGTCGAAGCGGTGGCGCGCTCGAAAGGCGATCTCGCGCTGGTGTCGACGAGTTCGGGCCATACGCCGTGGTGGATCACGCTGGAGCCCGCCGGCGCGCCGAAGATCATCGCGCGGATGCCCTTCATCGAGCGCGCCGACCATCCGGCGGCACTGCCGGTGTTCGCGGTGTCGCGGGTTGCCGACGACGCGCTGGTCTTGGAGGTCGAGACCTGGAGCATCCGCGTCTCCGGCTGGAATGCGCAGGTGTCGCGCGCCTTGTCGCCGCTCGCCGACGTCATTGCGGTGCCCGATACCGCCTTCGACAGCGCCGCGCTGCTGGTGTCGATCGAGGCGCCGTCCAACCTGGACAGCATCAAGGCGGCCCTGATCGCGGCGGGCGCCTCGGTACGCTCGGCGGCCCTCGTCGGCGGCCATGCCAAACGCTATACGGTTCCGAGCTGAGACGCGCTGCGCCAGTGATCATCGTCCGGAGTTCATGATGTCCCGCCCCGTGCCGAATCCCGGCATTCTCGACATTGCGCCCTATACGCCGGGCAAGAGCCCGATCCCCGAGCCGGGCCGCAAGGTGTTCAAGCTGTCAGCCAACGAGACGCCGTTCGGCCCTTCGCCGAAAGCGATCGAGGCGTTCAAGAGCGCCGCCGGCCATCTTGAAGATTATCCCGAGGGGACGTCGCGGGTGCTGCGCGAGGCGATCGGCCGCACCTACGGCCTCGATCCCGACCGCATCGTCTGCGGCGCCGGCTCCGACGAGATCCTCAATCTGCTGGCGCACACCTTCCTCAGCCAAGGCGACGAGGCGATCTCCACCGCGCACGGCTTTCTGGTCTACCCGATCGCCACCATGGCCTGCGGCGCCAAGAACGTGGTCGCTGCGGAGACGGAGTACCGCACCGACGTCGATGCGATCCTCGCCGCGGTGACGCCGCGCACCAAGCTGGTATGGCTCGCCAACCCGAACAATCCGACCGGCACCTACATCCCGTTCGACGAGGTCAAGCGGCTGCGCGCCGGCCTGCCCGCGCATGTCGTGCTGGTGCTCGACGCCGCCTATGCCGACTACGTGTCGCGCAACGACTATGAGTTCGGCATCGAGCTGGTCGCGACCACCGAGAACACCGTCGTTACGCACACCTTTTCCAAAATCCATGGCCTCGCCGCGCTCCGCGTCGGCTGGATGTTCGGCCCGGCGCACATCGTCGACGCCATCAACCGCATCCGCGGACCGTTCAACGTCTCGTCCCCGGCGATGCTGGCGGCTGTCGCCGCGATCGAGGACACCGCGCATCAGCAGATGTCGAAGACGCACACGGAAAAGTGGCGCAACTGGCTGACTGCTGAGATCGGCAAGCTCGGGCTGAAGGTGACGCCGAGCGTCACCAATTTCATCCTGATCCATTTCCCGACGGACAAGGGCAAGACCGCGGTCGAGGCCGACGCCTTCCTGACCCGGCGCGGGCTCGTGCTGCGGGCGCTCGCCAATTACAAGCTGCCGAACGCCTTGCGCATGACGATCGGCACCGAGGAGGCCAATCGTCTCGTCGTCGATGCACTCAGCGAATTCATGGGGCCGAAGTGAGCGTCGCGGGAAAATTCGAACGCATTGCGCTGATCGGCTTTGGCCTGATCGGCGGCTCGATCGCGCGCGCAGCGCGGCAACACGGGGTGGCCGGCGAGATCGTCACGACGGCCCGCTCCGAGAAGACGCGGGCGCGCGTCACCGAGCTCGGCATCGTCGACCATGTCGTTGCGAGCAATGCGGAGGCGGTGAAGGATGCCGACCTCGTCATCCTCTGCATTCCTGTGGGGGCGTGCGGCCCAGTGGCCGAGGAGATCGCGCCGCATCTGAAGCCCGGAGCCATCGTCTCGGATGTCGGCTCGGTCAAGGGCGCAATCGTCCGCGACATGGCCCCGCATCTGCCGGCGAACGTGCACTTCGTGCCGGCCCACCCGGTGGCAGGAACGGAGAATTCGGGGCCGGATTCCGGCTTCGCCGAGCTGTTCATCAATCGCTGGTGCATCCTGACGCCGCCGGATGGCGTCGATCCCGACGCCATCGATCGTCTCCGCGCGTTCTGGGCCGCGCTGGGCGCCAAGGTCGAGATCATGACGCCGGACCATCACGACCGGGTGCTCGCGATCACCAGCCATCTGCCGCATCTGATCGCCTACACCATCGTCGGCACCGCCGACGAGCTGGCGCAGGTGACGGAATCGGAGGTGATCAAGTTCTCCGCCGGCGGCTTCCGCGATTTCACCCGCATCGCCGCCTCCGACCCGACGATGTGGCGCGACATCTTCCTGAGCAACAAGGACGCCGTGCTCGACATGCTCGGCACCTTCACCGAGGACCTCTCCAAGCTCACACGCGCGATTCGCCGCGGCGACGGCGAGGCATTGTTCGATCACTTCACCCGGACCCGCGCGATCCGCCGCGGCATTGTCGAGGTCGGCCAGGATTCGGCGGCGCCCGATTTCGGCCGGCCGCTGCCGCAGATCAAGAAGCCCTAACGGTTAGAATAGCGGAGGGACGCGGGCGACCTTGAACGGACCGAGCACGACAACCCCATCCGAGAAGCGCAACGGAAAGCTGCGCGCCTTGCGGCCCTCGAGCGTGGCCTCTTTGCCGAGCGCGTTGATGCCGACGGCGACGCCGGCATTGGCGTTCTGCTTGACGACCTTGCCGAGACCGGGAATGGCGCGGTCGAGCGCCCCGAACAGGTTGTTGAGATCCTGCGACTTCACACCCGGAGCAACGCGGTCGAGCGTCGCCTGCGGCACGCCGTTCTCGAGCATCTTGTCGAGGCCGAGCGCCGGGATGACCTTTTCGATCCCCGCCACCGTCATCTGCACCTCGCCGTCGATCCCGCCATTGGCGGTGAGGGTCAGCGTGCCCGAGGCGACGGCCAGCAGTTCGCCCTGCTGGATGCGCGACTGGACGATCTCGACATGACCGCCAGCCGCCTGGATCTCGCGGAACCGCTCCGGCCAAGGCTTCGGGTGGAAGTCCTTCAGCCCCGTGACCCGGGCCTGGATGTCGGCATTGAACGGCTCGGCCAGCAGCGGATGGCTGTCCTGAATGCTGCCACTCGCGATCTGGAGCGCCGTCTCGATTACCGGATGATCGGACGGCGTACCGTCCGCGACGCGACCATGCAATTCGGCGTGATCGGCACGCACGGCAGGAACGGTCGCGCCACCCTCGACGCGATCGATGGTCGGCTGGTCGAAGACGAGATCGGCGCGCTGCAGCGACCCCGGAAGGCCGCGGACGCTGGCCTGCCCCAAGCGCCAATTCACGGCATAGGACGCCGGCCCGTGCCCGTCAGCGATCGTCGCGGGTCCCTTGAATTCCGCGATGATCCGCTGCGGATCCCAGACCTGCGCGACGACCAGGATCTCGTCGAGCTTGGCGTTCATCAAGGGCGTGCCCGCGGCCTGCGAGAACAAGGCGACGCTCGGATCGGAACAGCGGACCTCGAGGCGGAACGGGAAACCGGCCACCGAACGCTTGGCGCAATCATAGACGCGGCCGGACTTGGCCTCGCGGGCGCGCCAGGCGTCGGCCTGGACATTGACCTGCGAAGCAGCGAAGAACCAGAATCCGCTCCACGCGATGGCGGCGATCAGGAGCAGGATGGGGGCTGCGAGGAGGCCCCAGAGTGGGCGCCTGCGGGGCGCTTGCGGCAAACGAGACATGCAGGACACCCTTTGGGCAGCAATTTAGGCGATTCCACGATCACGGATTGTGTATTTCAGTTAACAATTCGCGAGCACCACCCTTAGGCTTCCGTTCCGATGTCTGCAATGACCCTGTCCGATCGTGATCTTCCCAACGGCGACCTCTGGGTGTTCGGCTATGGCTCGCTGATGTGGCGGCCCGGTTTCGAGTTCCTCGAGCAAGTGCCGGCGCGGCTGATCGGCGAGCACCGCGCGCTGTGTGTCTATTCGTTTGTCCACCGCGGAACGCCGGAAAAGCCGGGCCTCGTGCTCGGCCTTGATCGCGGTGGCGCGTGCCGCGGGATTGCGTTCCGGGTCGCGGAAACCAGGCGCGACGAGACGATCGCCTATTTGCGCGCGCGCGAGCAGGTGACCTCGGTGTATCGCGAGGTGACGCGCTCGGTGTGGCTGGAGAACGAAGCAAGGCAGCGCGTCAGCGCGCTGGTCTATGTCGTCGACCGCGGCCATGTCCAATATGCCGGCCGGCTGTCGCTGCAGGAGCAGTTGCGCCATGTCCGCCAGGGCCATGGCCAGTCCGGCGCCAACCGCGACTATGTGCTCTCGACCGTGAAGGCGATCGAGGCCCAGGGCTTTCGCGATACGCAGCTGCACCGGCTGGCCATGATGCTGCATGACGACGGCCACTCGCGGCATCCGGCGCCGGGCGACTCGCCGTAGCCGTCTCACGCCTTCACCGGGGCCGGCACACGGCCGAACAGCTGCGCTTGCTCGGCCTGTCCCGCCGCCACCAGCCGGTTCGTCGCCTCCTCGATGACGCTCTCGATGCGGGTCATGAATGCGTCGCGCGGCAGGCCCGGCGGCAAGGGATCGAGAAACTCGACAACCAGCGTCCCCGGATAGCGCAGGAAGGTACGGCGCGGCCAGAACAGTCCGGAATTGAGCGCGACCGGCAGGCACGGCACGCCGCAATCCGCATAGATCAGCGCGACCCCGCCTTTGTAGTCCGGCGGCGCGCCCGGCGGCCGCCGCGTGCCCTCGGGGAAGATCACGAACTGGCGCCCGTGCTTCACTTCTTCCGCGGCCCGCCGCATCACCTGCTTCAGGGCCCGTGCGCCGGAGCTGCGATCGATCGCCACCATGTTCGCCTTGACGAGATATTGTCCGAACAGGGGAATGCGCAGCAGCTCGCGCTTGAGGACGAAGAACGGCTCGTCGAAAAAGTGCAGCAGCGAGATCGTCTCCCACATCGACTGGTGCTTGGCAGCGACGATCAAGGGCCCCGTCGGGATCTTCTCGACACCGCGATATTCAACGCGGATGTTGCAGACGATGCGCATCAAAATGATGTTGCTCTGCGCCCACCAGTTCGCGACGCGCAGCAGCGCCTTGCGCGGCATCGCCAAGGTCGGCAGCGCGACGATCGCCCAGAACACGAAGTTCGGATAGAACAGGATGTTGAACAGGAGCGAACGCAGGAAGATCGAAACCATCAGGGACCCAGTTCAATTGGCTTGTGCCGTCGCCGGCCGGCGCGACACGGAGCCGGTCGGCAGGTCGACCTCGGGCGCGAGATCGAGGCCGAGATCGGCCAGCCGCAGCCGCGCTTCGGCGGCGACATATTTGGCGTATTCGGACAGCAAGAGCCGCAAGGTCGGCCCGCTGGTCCACCACGGCTCATCCCGCCATTTCTCGCCGACGACGGCATAGGGAATGAGATCCAGGCTCGGCATTGCGTGCGACAGCTCTACGATCGCGCGCGGCATGTGATAGTTCGAGGTCACGACGATCAGCGACTTGAAGCCGCGCTCAGCGGCCCAGCGTCGCGTCTGCGCCGCGTTGCTGCGGGTGTTGATCGCGGAGTAGTCGAGATCGACGCAGCAATTGATGAACGACCGCGCCTCCGGCAGTGAGCGGGTGATGTCGCTGGCCTCGTTGGTCGGGTGCACGCCTGAAATCAACAGCCGCCTGCCATAGCCGCCGGCGAGCAGTTCCACGGCGTCCGACACCCGCGACGAGCCGCCGGTCAGAACCACGATTCCGTCCGCCTTGCGCTCGGGCTTGATCTCGGCGCCGCGCAATTGCGACAGGAAGCCGATGAAGCCGACGGCCGCGACGAAAAAGCCGATCGCAAGCGTAGCCACGACGCCCGCGAACGTCCGGCCCACCATCACGATGAGCGGCAGCCTGCGGCTGCTATCGTCGATTTCCGGCCCCATGCGTTGCCCGGCGAATCCTTGCCTCCTGGCGCGCGGCCCCATGCCGTCGCACGATCCCGTCGTTCAAGTCCGGGAGCTCAGGCAGGTTTCGCCGGCCCCCCGATCACGTTCGCTCGCCCTCGATCATGGCAGGCGCTCTGTATCGAGTCCGTGACCGAACTCACCCCTGCCGAAACTTGACCCGACGCAGACGATTTTAGGCGTTTTTCAGGCCAAGTGAAATCCGCAACGCGACGGTTGGGGACAGAAGCGGCCATCAGTCGATGCTCGCCAGCGTCGCGAACAGGGTCCGGCGCGCGGCCCAGCCGGTGACGGCCGCGATCACCACGGCCTGCAGGGCGATCACGACATAGCCGAGCGGGCGCAGAGAGAACGTGCCGAGCAGCGCCGCGAATTGATCGCCCACCGGCGTGCCGGAGAACCAATTCGCGATCGACTCCGAGAACCCGAAGCCGAGCATCGCCAGCCCGCCGCCGATCACCCCGCCCTCCAGCCCGAGCTGGAGGAAATGGCGCAGGAAGTGATTGGCGATATAGCGGTCGCCGGCGCCGACAAAATGCAGGACCTCGACGATCGGCCGGTTCGCGGCCATGGCGCCGCGGGTCGCAAACGACACCGAGATGATGGTGGCGACGATCACCAGCACGAGAATGCCGAAGCCCGCGAACAGGGTCGCTCCGGTCATCGAACGCATGCGCTCGATCCAGGCGCGGTGATCGTCCACGCTGGCCGTCGGAGCGACCTGGCTGACGCGATTGCGCAACGCGGCGAGATCAAAGCTGGTGCCAGGTTGCACCCGCGCGATGATGACGCGGGGGACCGGGAGTTCGTCGAACGACAGGCCGCTGCCGAGCCACGGTTCCAGGAGCTTGCTCGATTCGTCCTTGGTGAACGGCCGCACCTCGACGATGCCGGACTGCGCCCGCATCGCCTCCGTCACCAGCGCGATGTCGCGCTCCAGGTCGCGGCCGGTCTTCGGCCGAACCTGGACGGTGATCTCGCTCGCCACCTCCGACTGCCACTCTGCTGCGGATTCGCTGACCAGCAGCACGGCACCGGTCGTGATCGAAGCCAGGAACGTCATGATCGCGACCACCGCCACGAGCGCGCGGCCGGCGATCGACGCCCGCGGCACGATCGGTGACACGATGCGGGCTTGCGCCGGCAGTTGCGGGCGGTCGTCGCCCAGGTCGACCAGAAGGCCGCGATCGTCCACGCTACTCATAGATGTGCAGCCGTCCCTGATGCAGCACCAGCCGCCGGGCCTCGTATTGGTCCATGAGCGTGATGTCGTGGGTTGCGATGATCACCGCTGTCCCCGAGCGGTTGAGCTCAATGAACAGGCGCAACAACCGCCGGCCGAGCGTCGGATCGACATTGCCGGTCGGCTCGTCGGCGAGCAGGAGTTGCGGCCGCGAGATGACGGCGCGCGCAATGGCCGCGCGCTGCTTCTCGCCGCCCGACAGGATCGGGGGCAGCGCATCCATCCGTTCGCCCAGCCCGACCCATTTCAAGAGGTCGATCACTTCTTTCCGGTAGCTCGACTCGTCGCGCCCCATGACCCGGAACGGCAATGCGACGTTCTCATAGGTCGTCATATGATCGAGCAGCCGAAAGTCCTGCAGCACGATTCCGATCCGCTTGCGCAGATCGGCGATCTCGTCCTTGCTGAGCAGGGAGATGTCGTAGCCGAACAGGTTGACGAGCCCGCGGGTGGGACGCAGCGACAGGAACAGCAGCTTCAGCAGCGAGGTCTTGCCTGCGCCCGAGGGGCCCGTGAGAAACTGGAATGAATGAGCCGGAATCTGGAACGTGAGGTCGCGGAGGATCTCCGGCCCCAGTCCATAGCGCAATCCGACATTTTCGAACCGAACCAAAGCATCAGCTCCGTTCGACAGTGTGCACGGCCCACCCGCCAACAATAAGTCCGGCGGTACGATGACCCGATTGAGCGCCCGTTATGGTTTCCGGTTCGTTAATGGTTTCCATGTACCATTGCGGAGATTGAGTTCCGAAGTTCGTCAACATGGCGGTTCTTGTAGCACGAACTGTCGGAAACAAAGCGGCAATGGCCGCCGGAGATAAAGGCGCGATGTTCATCGTTTGCCCCCATTGTACAACGTCCTACGCCATCGATCTGGCAACCCTGGGTATGGCCGGCCGTAGCGTACGCTGCGCGCGTTGCAAGGAGGTATGGCTGGCGAGGCCCGAGGACGCCGTCGAGGCTCCGGCCCCGGTTCCGGCCATGGCCGACGCCGCCAGCGCGGCTGCTCCCCCGCCCGACCCGGCCGACGAATGGGAGGCGCTGGCGCGCGAGGAGGAGGACGGACAGCCGCCGCAGGTGGACAGTCCGCCCTTGGCTGCCGGCTGGCCGGAGGATGCCGCCGAACAGGCGCAGGCCGAGACAGAGGATGCGGAGCCGGAGACGCAAGGCAAGGCCTCCCGCCTGGCCCGATTTGGCAAGCTCATCAGGCGTCCCACGCTGCCGAATTTCCCCGGCAAGAGGATTTTCGGCCTGCCGGCGCTGACCGCTGCGATGGCGGCGCTCTGCATCGCGCTGGTGGTCTGGCGCGCCGACGTGGTGCGGTTGCTGCCGCAGACGGCGTCGTTCTACAAGCTCGCCGGGCTCGAGGTGAACCTGCGCGGCCTCTCCTTCAAGGACGTGAAGGTGGCGACCGAAACCGTGGACGGCAAGCCTGTGCTGGTGATCGAGGGGGCGATTGTGAGCGTCACCAAGAAGGCGGTCGACCTGCCGCGTCTCCGCTTCAGCGTGCGGGACGCCCAGGGCACCGAGATCTACGCCTGGAATACGCTGCTCGAACAGAGCGCGCTGAAGCCTGGCGAGCGCACGACGTTCAAATCGCGCCTGGCCTCGCCCCCTCCCGAAGGCCGCAATATCGATATACGATTCTTCAACCGGCGCGATCTGGCCGCCGGCAGTGCATGATGGTTCCGGTCTCGCGGGTCTCGCGCGGGACCCATGAGACGGAGATGAAACGACATGTCGCGCGTGCTGATCGCCGACGACGAAGAATCGATGCGGACGCTGGTCGCGCGCGCCATCGCCATGGATGGACATGAGATCGTGACGGCGCAGGACGGGGCCGAGGCGCTCGACATCCTCACGCGCGAGAACGGCGCCTTCGACCTGCTGCTGACCGACATCCAGATGCCCATCATGGATGGCATCGCGCTGGCGCTGTCGGCCGCGCGCGACTATCCCGACCTGGTCATCCTGCTGATGACGGGCTTTGCGCATCAGCGCGAACGCGCTTCCAACCTGCAGGCGATCGCCCATGACGTGATCACCAAGCCGTTTTCGGTCGCCGACATCCGTACCGCGGTCGCCGACGCCCTGGCGTCGAAGGCGGCCAAGGCGTAGCACATGCGCATCGCGCGCCGGAGGCGACGCTTTGGACGGCTCTGGCATGGCGGATCTGCTGACAGCTGCGATCCTCGCTGACGCGCCAATCTCCGCTGTCGTCTCGGCGAAAGCCGCGATCGATAAACACCCATGGTGATCGGGAGGCGATGCCGGTCCACCATCCTGCGCCATCCCATCTCCCTGTGGTGGTGGGGTCCCGGATTGGCGCCCCCACTGTGCTTGCGCGCGTTGACGGCTTGCCCGGGAAGACATGGGCGTTTGAGGCACGCGCGACGACCCCAGCTGCCGCTTCGCGCCCCTCGCATGGTCGTCGAACGCATATAACCCTCTCGCCTCCGTCATTGCGAGCGCGGCAAAGCAATCCAGAGTCGTGAGCGGGATTCTGGATTGCTTCGCCGCGCTCGCAATGACGCCTGAGCTGCCATCTCGTTTCCCAACTCATCCAGTGGATATGCGCCCGCATTCCCGCGGCATGTCCATGCCCAGCTCTGCTAATCTGCGTCGCCCTCACAAGAGTCGAAGGGCGCAGGGAATGCCGGGCGAAGGCCTCGTCCATGGCCCGCCTGCGGAAAGACATGCAGGCGGCAGGTACCACAGGTTCAGCTGACAATCCGGCATTCCCTGCGCGACGGGTTTACGGCTGCTTCGCGATCTCCCCGGTGCGCCGCCCGCCGACACAAGGCCTCACGCTGCGACAAACTGGCTCGACGGGCAGTTGGCGCAACGCCGTCATGAGCGAACTGCCCGTCGGGCGGATGACCACGCGCTCCGCACTCCGTGTCGCCCCGGGCAAGTCCGGCACGCGCAGCGTTGACGAGCGCCGACCTCGGACACATGCGCCGCGGCAAATGGGGCTGGGCGACATCGAACGGCCATCCTGCCTCGAACATCTCCCGGTGGTTATGAGTCCGGAATCTGCGCGCTTGTCCGGGACGATACCCTCGCCTCACGCACTGAGCGCGCGCATCTCGGCGTAGAGATCGGACTTGCCCTCGAAGCCGATGCCGGGGAGGTCTGGCATGGTGATGTGGCCGTCGATCACCTTGACGCCGTCGGGGAAGCCGCCATAGGGCTGGAACAGGTCCGGGTAGCTCTCATTGCCGCCGAGGCCGAGGCCGGCGGCGATGTTGAGCGACATCTGGTGACCGCCATGCGGGATGCAGCGGACTGGCGACCAGCCATAGGTCCTGAGCACGTCGAGCGTGCGCAGATATTCGCAAAGGCCATAGGACAGCGCGCAGTCGAACTGCAGCCAGTCGCGATCGGGGCGCATGCCGCCATAGCGGATCAGGTTGCGCGCGTCCTGATGGCTGAACAGGTTCTCGCCGGTCGCCATCGGCCCGGGATAGAAGTCGGCGAGCGTCGCCTGCAGATGATAGTCGAGCGGATCGCCGGCCTCTTCGTACCAGAACAGCGGATAGTCGCGCAGCATCTTGGCGTAGGCGATCGCAGTCTCCAGGTCGAAGCGGCCATTCGCATCGACCGCGAGCTGATTGTTCGGACCGATCTCGGCGAGCACGGCCTCGATGCGCTGGCGATCCTCGTCGATTGGCGCGCCTCCGATCTTCATCTTCACGACAGTGTAGCCGCGCTCGAGATAGCCGCGCATCTCGCGGCGCAAGGCCGAGAGGTCCTTGCCCGGATAATAATAGCCACCGGCGGCGTAGACGAATACGCGGGGATCAGCTTTGCGGTTATGGCGCTCGGCGAGCAGACGGAACAGCGGCTTGTCGGCGATCTTCGCCACCGCGTCCCAGATCGCCATGTCGAGCGTGCCGACCGCGACCGAGCGCTCGCCATGACCGCCCGGCTTCTCGTTCATCATCATCGCCGCCCAGGCCTTGTCGGGGTCGATGTTGTCTTTCGTTGCATCAAGCAGCGAGGCCGGATCGGCCTCCAGCAGGCGCGCACGAAACCGCTCGCGGATCAGGCCGCCCTGGCCATAGCGGCCATTGGAGTTGAAGCCGTAGCCGACGACGGGGCGGCCGTTGCGCTCGACATTGGTGATGACCGCGACCAGGCTCGACGTCATCTTGGTGAAGTCGATATAGGCGTTGCGGATCGGCGATGAGATCGGCTTCGTCACCTCGCGGACGTCGACGATACGAACGGTCATGGTCATTCTCCTGGTCGTGGTCGCACGCGCCGCGTCAGAGGGAGGCACCTGCGCAGATGGTGATGGTCTGTCCGGTGATCGCGCTCGCCTCCGGGGACAGCAGAAAGGCGGTGAGCGCGGCGACCTCGGCGGGATCGACGAAGCGGCCCATCGGCGGCAGCACCGGCGCGGTGCCGGCGCGGCTGGGATCGCGCAGGAACGGCGTGTCGGTGGCGGCGGGGGCGATCACGTTCACGGTGATCCGGCGCGGCGCGAGCTCGATCGCCCAGGACCGCGCAAGGCCGGTGAGTGCGGCTTTGGTGGCCGCATATTGGCTGCGGCCGGCAGAGCCATTGGCGGTGCGGCTGCCGATCAGCACGATGCGTCCGCCCTCGCCCATATCAGGCGCCAGCGCATTGGCCAGCGCCTCCGCGGCACCGACATGGACTTGCCACATGCCCTCGCCGCTGTCAGGCATGAGCTCGCCGAGCCGGCCGACACGCATGTAGCCGGCGGCATGAACGAGCGCGGTCACCGTGCCGAGGTCCGCAAGCTGCGCGATCAGCGCGTGCGGCTCCGCCAGATCAGCCTGCAGGCCGACGAAGCCGGCATGCGTCCAGTCCGGCGGCGCGCGGTCGATGCCCGTCACATGCCAGCCACCCGCGAGCAGGCGCTCGGCAATGGCACGGCCGATGCCGGAGCTGGTGCCGGTCACCACCGCGTGGCGCGCGGAACGACGTTCGTGATCCCCCGCCGTCATCCCTTGTACGCAGCCGCCTCGGCCTTGACCTTCACCGCATCGAAATTGTTGATCTTGTCGATCAGCTCGTTGGTGTAGAGCGCAGCATAGTCCTTGATGTCCAGCCCGTTCATCGCCGCTTCGGTGCGGAACTCCTGCTCGTTGATCGCGCCCATCTGGGTGTTGGCATAAGGCGGCGCGTAGAGCTTGATGCGCCGACTGATCGACTGCAGCACAGCCTTGACGGCTTCGTCCTCGCTGGCGCCACGCGGCGCCGTCTCCGGGTACATCTTGAGAAACGCCCTGGCGCCGGCAGCGGGATTGGCGAGCAGGAACTGCGATGCCTTGCACACCGAACGGCCGAAGCCGATCAAGAGATTCCTGTCCTTCTCGAAAGTCTGAGGCATCGCCATGAGGAACTGGCCGCCGACCATCGGGATCGTGGTCGGGCGCTGCAGGTAGCTCATCTCGATGCCGGCGGCCTCGATCTGGCCAAAGCCAGTATCGAAATAGGCGAGTGCATCGATGACGCCACGCTGCAGCGCGACGCCGGCCGGCGTGCCGTTGCCGACCGCCACCCAGCTCACATCCTTGTCCGGATCGAGGCCGAGCGCCTTCAGCACGTTCCTGGTGACCGGATATTCGGTGGCGCCGAAATCGGACACGCCGATCTTCCTGCCCCTCAGATCCGTGTAGCTCTTGAGTGCCGAGCCGGGCGGCACGGCAATGTCCCATTTGTAGGGGTACGTGTACTGATAGAACAGTTTCGCGCCGCTCCATTCGCCCTTGGCGAGCAGCGGCAGCGCCGTCGACGGCACGCCGACGCCGATTGTGACGGAGCCGCGATCGGTCGCGACCTGGACGCTGGCGTTGGTGCCGAGCGCCTGCACGTCGAGCGAAAAGCCCTCCTGCGCGTTGTAGCCGAGCGCCTCGCCGATCACGCAATTGATGACGGTGGCGTTGAGCGCCTTCAGCCCGACGCCGAAGCGAATCTTCTTCGCGTCCGCTGCCATCAGGCCGGCCGGTGCGCCACTCATCAGCAACGCCGCACCGGCGCTGCCCGTCAGGAATGACCTGCGCGAAATCATGTTCGTTCCTCCCGGTTTTTATTTCTTTCGATTGGCGCCCCAATGCACGACCTTGGCCTCGCACCAGCGCACGATGCCGTGCAGCACGATGCCGAGCACGCCGAGAATGATCAGCGCGGCGAACACGCCGGCGACGTCCGACACCGCCTGCGCCTGGGTGATCACGACGCCCATGCCGCGCTGCGCGCCGAGAAATTCGGCGACGATCGCACCGAGCAGCGCATAGACGACGGCCATGTCGAGTCCGGCGAAGATGAAGGGCGCAGCGTTGGGCAGCTTGACGATGCGGTAGGTCTCGAGCCGCGACGCCGACAGCGAGCGCATCAGATCGATGCGCTCCGGCTCGACCGCGCGCAGCCCCGTGAAACTATTGATCAATACCGGGAAGAACGACAGCAGCGCCGAGATCGCGATCTTGGAGCCGTCGCCGAAACCGAACCAGATCACGATCAGCGGCGCGATCGCCACCTTGGGAAGGCTCTGCAGCGCGAACGCATAGGGCATCACGAGACGCTCGATCGCCTCGACCTCGGCCATCAGCGAGCCGATCACGAGGCCGAGCCCGACGCCGATGGCGCAGCCGACCGCGGCATTGCTGAGCGTGCTCCACAGCGGCAGATAATAGCCGAGCGGACTGGCGGGGCTGACGGCCAATCCGGACCACAATGCGCGGACCACCGCTTCGGGCTTCGGCAGGATGTAGGATGGGATGTTCAGCAGCTTGACCGCGGCGATCCAGCTCAGGATCAGCACGGCAAGACCGATCCAGGCGATCGGCGAACCGAGACCGAGACGGCGGCTGGGCTTTGTCGGCTTCGGGGTCATGGCGGGCGCGGCGATGTTGGCAAGGTCAGTCATGGCCGTGCTCCTGCGCGTTCAGGAGTCCGCGAACCTCCTTGGCCAGCCGCGCATAGTCCGGGTGCAGGACGATGTCGTCGAAGGTCCTGGGCCGCGGGATCGGGACGTGCAGATCAGCGAGGATGCGGCCGGGGCGCGCCGACATCACGATGACGCGGTCGGCGAGGAAGATGGCTTCCGAGATCGAGTGTGTGATCAGCAGGATGGTCTTGCGGTTCTCCTGCCAGATGCGCTGCAGCTCGAGGTTCAGGCGCTCGCGCGTCAGCGCATCGAGCGCACCGAACGGCTCGTCCATCAAGAGGATCTCGGGATCGCGCGCCAGCGCGCGGCAGATGCCGGCGCGCTGCTGCATGCCGCCGGACAGCTCGTAGGGATATTTGTCGCCGAACTCGCCGAGGCCGGTCACGGCGAGCAGGCGCTCGATGCGGTCGGCCGCGGGCGCATGCTTGCCGCCGACACGCAGCGGCAGCCGCACATTGTCGCGCACCGTCATCCACGGCAGCAGATTGGCGGCCTGGAACACCACGCCGACCTTGCGCGAGGGACCTGCAACCGCCTCGCCGTCGAGCAGCAGGCGGCCGTCGCTATAACCATCCAGCCCAGCGAGCAGCCGCAGCAAGGTGCTCTTGCCGCAGCCGGAGGGACCGACGACGCAGACGAACTCGCCTGGCTTGATGTCGAGCGAGATCCGGCTCAGCGCATGCACCGCCGCGCCCGAGGCTGAGACGTAGGTCTTGGACAGCTGGTCGATCGCGATCAGCACGTCATCCGGCGCGGCAGATGGGCGCGGGGGCGTATTGTCGACATCCATCATCAGCATGAGCGTCGTCCCTGGATTTGTTTTGCTTGTCGTTCGTCATCGCAGGCAGCCGGGCCCGGCCGCCTTGTCGTCGAAAGCTCAGGCCGCAGCCTGCACCGTCAGTCCGGCCGCGGCGACTGCGGCGCGGATCGCCGCCATCTCCTCGGCGCTCGGCGCATGCGTCGGCGGGCGCACCGTGGCGTCGCGGATGACGCCGGCGACCTGCATCGCCGCCTTCATCCGGCCATGCGCCTCGCCGGTCGGCTCGCCCGCGCCGTAAACGGCATCCTTCAGCGGATCGATCATGCTCTGCAGCTTCATCGCGAGCTTGAGATCGCCGGCGACGACCGCGGCAAACAGATCGTGGATCAGATCGGGGATCAGCGAGGCGAAGCCGACCAGCGCGCCGTCGACGCCCTGCACCATCGAGGCCAGCAGATATTCGTCGTGGCAGGTGAGCAGCGCCTTGTGCGGCGCCGCAGCGCGGATCGCCTTGAGGTCGCGGGCGTATTTATTCATCTCGCGGGTGCCGATCTTGAACGCCTGCACATGGTCGAGGCGGGCGAGCTCGGCAAGCAGCTCCGAGGAGAACGAGGCGCGGGTCCAGGCCGGATAGACGTGCACGATCAGCGGCAGCTTCGTCGCCTCGCCGATCGCGCTGAAATAGTCGAGGCAATGCTCGCGCTTGAAGCCGAAGCGCAGCCAGTGATGCGGCGGCATGATGTCGAGCGCGGCGGCACCGGCCTCCTTGGCCATCAGCGCGTGCTCGATGCCGTCCTTGATGCCCTCGCAGACGACGGAAGAAATCGTCGGGCAGATGCCGGTGAGCGCCTTGGCGACAATGCGCGTGACCTCGGCGCGCTCCTTGGCGGTGAGGCTGAACACCTCGCCGGTGTGGCCGTTGGTCATGATGCCGACGATGCCGCGGCGCTTGCCGAGCCAGGCGGCGTAGCGCGACAGCTCGGCCTCGTCGATCGAATGGTCGGCATCGAAGGGGACGGCGATCGCCGGTATGATCCCCTTGAAGTTGGTCATGACGCTCATCGCGGGCTCCTCATTGTTCGGATGGTCATCGGTTCGAGACGGTCGCGACGGCGCCGCCCATGGCTTCGAGCGCGCGCGACAGCTGGGCCGCAGTGCGGAGCAAAGGCGCCACGCCCATGCGCTCGAACGCCTCGGCCGATATGCGCATGGTCGGCGCGGCGACGCTGATGGCGGCGAGCGGCACTCCGTCACGATCGATCACGGGCGCGGCAAGCACGCACAGCCCCGGCGCATTCTCCTGATTGGACAGTGCGTAGCCGGCGGCCTTCACCTGACGCAGGCGCTGCAGCAGCGCGTCGAGATCGGTGATCGTGGTCTCGGTCCGCTTGATGCGCGGCTGCGCCTCGAGCACGGCGACCTGCGTCTCCACCGGCAGCAGCGACAGAAGCGCCTGACCGACGGCAGTGGAATAGACCGGCGCGCGGCTGCCGATGCGGACGTCAACCCCGAGCCGGACAAGGCCGGCCTGGATGCGCTCGACATAGACGATGTCGCTGCCGTCGAGCACCGCGAGCGAAGCCGCCTCGTTCATCTCACCAACCAGGCTGCGCAGGATCGGACGCGCCTGATCGCGCAGCTCTGAGCGTGCGATCGCGTTGAAGCCGAGGTCGAGACATTTCAGCGTCAGGCGGAAGCGTCTGGTGTCCCCGACCTTCTCGACATAGCCGAGCATCACCAGCGTGTTGAGCAGGCGGAATGTGGTGCCCTTGTCGAGCGCGGCGCGGCGCGCGACGTCGGCGAGCACGAGCTCCGGCTCCTCGCTGGTGAACGCGTTGAGCACCTGAAAACCCTTGGCCAGCGACTGCACGACGCTTTTGCAAGCCTTGCTGTCCTCGTCCACGGGACGCTCCGACGTTTCCTAAGGGGACCCGCCTTGACGGCGAGCTTTCTGATTTGCTAAGGTTCGGATTGCGAACTTAAGTTCGTATATCTAAGCGTCCAGAGCTTCCGCTGTCAAGCCGGCGAAGACGGCTTGCGCGCGCGTGATCGGACGGCTTGAAATCCGCCCACGTCGCATGATCTCTCCCCCAATGGCCGCGCCGTGCGGCTCGTTGCAGGAGTCGCCCCGCGTGAGCGTCGCATTCACCAAGGAAGAGAGCGCCGAGACGGCGGCCGAAACGCAGCTGCCCGACCGGCCGGTGTCGCCGCATCCGAACCTGGTGACCGAAGCGGGCCTGAAGGCGCTCGAGGATCAGCTGCACCAGGCGCAGGCGGCCCATGAGGCGGCGCAGGCCATCGAGGACGTCAACGAGCGCCGCCGCGAATCCGCGCTGCCGTTGCGGGATGCGCGCTATTTCGCAACACGGCTGCGGACCGCGCAGGTGATGCCGCAACCGAGCTCGACCGAGACGATCGCGTTCGGCAGCACCGTGACATTCGAGCGTGGCGACGGCCGCGTGCAGACCTATCGTATCGTCGGCGAGGACGAGGCCGATCCGAAGCGCGGCATGATTTCCTATGTTTCGCCGGTGGCGCGGCTGTTGATGGGCAAGTCGGTCGGCGACGTCGTCGAAATGTCCGGCCAGACGATCGAGATCACCGCGATCGCGTGATGCGGCCGGTGATGGCGGCGAGAGATCATGCGGACGATCGGGATCATCTCCGACACTCACGGTCTGTTGCGGCCAGAGGCGGAGCAGCGTCTGGCCGGTGTCGCCCACATCATTCACGCTGGCGATATCGGCCGCGCGGAGCTGATCGCGCGGCTTGGCCGGATCGCACCGGTCACCGCGATCCGCGGCAACATCGACACGTCGGACTGGGCAAGGGCGTATCCTGATACCCGGACGGTGCAGCTGGAAGGCCGCTCCTTCCACGTCGTGCACGACGTCCATGACCTTGAGATCGATCCCGCAACGTCGGGCATCGATGTCGTCATCTACGGCCATTCGCATCGCGCGCGAGTCGAGACACGCGACGGCGTGCTCTATCTGAATCCGGGCAGCGCCGGACCGCGCCGCTTCAAGCTGCCGATCACGCTAGCGATCCTGGAGGTCTCCGCGGGCGGCCTGTCACCCGTCATTCACGACCTCGGCAGCGGCTGAGACACATGAAAAGGGCGCCCGCAGGCGCCCTTCCCAACGGCCTAGGATGTGCTTGTCAGAAGCAATCATCCAGCGCCATGCCGGGGTCGCTGAACGACGGCCGGCCGGTCTCGACGTGGCCTGCGACGCGGCGATAGAAGCTGTCGTCGCTGTCGCTGGTGACGACGAAATCGTACCACAGGCCCGACTTGCGCAGATGCCAGTACAGCTCCTTCGGGCGCCCCGGCCCGGACACTTTGAGCTCCCACTCCGTGGCGGCACCGCCATGGCTGGGTCCGGGGAAGAAGCTCGGCGCACCGAAGCCGAAGCCCGGCGCATCGAAGTCGGGAGCCGGACGGAAGCCGGGCACCGCGCCGAAGCCCACCGGATGGAAGCCGGGCTGCGGACCGAAGCCGGGGCATTGCGGCTCCAGCGCAGCCGAGATTGCAGCGGTGACCGCGCGCAGCGGCCCGTAGATCTCGTTGGACTGCACCGTGAAGTGCAGGTGACCATGGCCGTCGTTGCGCAGTTGCATGTGCAGGCCGCCATCATGGACGTTGTAGCCGACGAAGATCTCGGGATTGGCGGCGTGCGCCTGCTTCACCTTGCCGAGGTCGCCCTTGAAATGACGGTGGAAGCCGTTCGGGCCGAGCACCCAGAGATCATACAGCCCATCATTGCCGACGCTCCATTCGTCGTCGAGCATCTTGCCGGCCTCGACCGTGTAGCGCCGCGGAATGAGGTCGAGATGCAGCTTGTCGTAGACGTGGAACACCGCTCCGGCGAAGCCGGTGTTGGCGAACAAGAGCTTCACCTTGCCGCCGGCCGGATCGACCTTCGACGTGGCGTGCAGGATGTAGGGCAGCGGGCGCGAATAGCGCACGCCGGTTTCCTGGAACAGCGGCTGCGGCGTGGCGGGCGCGACCGGCGCCGGCAAGGTCTTCTGATGCGCGTCCGACTCCTGCCAATTGCTCTGGTCGGGCAGTTCCGGGAAGCACGGATCGTTGGGGCTGGCGAAGTCGAACGCCGAGGTGAGATCGCCGGACACGGCGCGATGCCACGGGCTGATGGCCTCGACCTTGATGCCGAAGCGCTTCTCCAGGAAGCGGCCGACCGAGGTGTGGTCGAACACCTGCGAGTTGACCCAGCCGCCCTTGCTCCACGGCGACACCACATACATCGGCACGCGCGCCGACAGGCCCCAGGGCCGGATGTTGCCGCTGATCCTATCCGCCGCCGTCAGGACGTTGCCGACGGTGTTGGAGAAATACTCGCCGTCGAGCGGCAAGGTCGCCTTGCCCATCAGCTTGCCGCTCGCGTCGTAGGACGGCACCGCCGGCGCCGGCAGATGATCGAAGAAGCCGTCATTCTCGTCGAAGGTGAGGAAGAAGACGGTCTGGCTCCAGACCTCGGGATTGGCCGTCAGCGCTTCCAGCACCTGGTCGGTGAAATTGCCGGCACGGGTCGGGCTGCCGCCGCCAGGGTGCTCGGAATTGGCCTGGGTCGGCAGGATCCACGACACTTGCGGCAGGGTGCCGGCCATCACGTCGGCCTTGAGGCGATCGAGATAGTCCGGACCGCCGGTCAGGCCGTGCACGTAGTTCGGATCGCCGGGCTGGGCGTGGCGGAAACTGGAGAAGGCCAGGCAGCCATGCATCGCGCCGGTCCAGTTGTCGTTCATGTCCTGATAGATGTGCCAGCTGACGCCGGCCTTGTTCAAGAGATCCGGCAGCGTGTCCCAGTTGAAGTCGCTGCCGACATATTTGTAAGTAGCCTGCGGCTGCGGCTGGCCGGCCACCCAATTATGCGGATTCGGCCAGCAACGCAGATTGTTGGGCTCGGCGTCGTTCGTGGTGCAGTTGATGCCCTGGGCGCGCAGCGCCGGGTTGAAGTTGGAGCCGGACCAGAACACGATGCGGTTCGGGTCGGTGCCGGTGGTGATCGAGGCGTGATAGGCGTCGCAGATCGTGAACGCCTCGGCGAGCGCGAACTGGAACGGAATGTCGTCGCGGCCGAAATAGCCCATCGCATAGGGCGTCTTGTACTTCGCCCAATAGCCCATCTTGCCCTGGTTCCAGGCGGCCTGGCTGTCGCCGAAGGAATGCGGCGTGCCGTAGCCGACCAGCGCGTTGGAGGTGGCGGAGTCGCGGTGATAGGGCGGAATCTCGCGGGTGCCGTCGGACTGGAACCACACCGGCTTGCCGCTCTCGAGCGGAATCGGGAAACGATCACCAAAGCCGCGCACACCGCGCAGCGTGCCGAAATAGTGGTCGAAGGAGCGGTTCTCCTGCATCAGGATCACCACATGCTTGACGTCCTGGATGGTGCCGGTCCGGCGCCGCGCCGGAATGGCCAATGCCTGACGGATACTGGCGAAGGCAGCTGCCGCCGTGGCGCCTGCGAGAAAATCGCGACGTGTTGTCATGTCGTTTCGGCCCTATGAAATCCCTGGGACAACGGATTCTGGACGACGGGAATGACCGCCCTCCGTTCGAGAACAGCCGAGGCGTAGCAGTGTGACTTGACGTTGCTGTGAAAAATTTATTTAGAAAATGATTCTGGATGAGATTTTCTCAGTCTCCGATAGAACAATGGTGGCATGGAGAGCGAGGCGAGAATGGTGGGGTCGACGTTCAATTCAGCACCATCGGTGAACGGCATCCTGTCGCGCATCCGCGAGTTGCTGCCCGAGCTGCCGCCGAAGGCGAGGCAGATCGCCGAGCTGATCGCCGCGCAACCCGAGCCGTTCGTCCACAAGTCGATCACCGAGGTCGCCGAAGCCTGCGATGTCAGCGAGGGCACGATCGTGTCGTTCTGCCGCCGCGTCGGGGTGCGCGGCTTCCAGGAGCTCAAGATCATGCTGGCGCGTGATCTGATCGAGCCGGTCCGCCTGATCCAGGAAGACCTGCATCGGGGCGACGATCCGGCGACGGTGACCGACCACATCTTCGCCGCCCATGCCGCCTCGCTGCAGGAGACGCGCCGCCTGCTGTCGATGGAGGCGCTGGCGGAGGCGACCAGGCTGCTGCGCGAGGCGCAGCGGATCGAGATCTATGGCATCGGCAGCTCGGCGCCGATCGCGCAGGACCTGTCCTATCGGCTGCTGCAGCTCGGGCTCGCGGCCAATGCCATCGTCGATTCCCATGTGCAGGCGGTCAGCGCCGGGATGACCGGGCCCGGTGTCGCGACGGTCACCGTGTCGCATTCCGGCAGCACGGTCGAGACCGTGCTGGCGACGCGGCTGGCGCAGGCCGCCGGCGCACGGACCATCGGCATCACCCGACTCGGCAAGTCGCCGCTCGCGGCGCATTGCGAGGTGCTGCTGTACACGGTCGCGAACGAGACCCGCTACCGGCCGGAGGCGATGAGCAGCCGCGTCGCGCAGCTTGCGATCATCGACACGCTGGTCAGCTGCTGCGCCCTGACCGACACCGAGCGCTCGGTCGGACGGCTGCAGCATGCCGCGCGGATCCTGTCCGAGAAGCGCTACTGACGCCGGCGCGGACCTCCGGCCGCGCGCCGGAGACGGCCTCAATAATCCTTCAGCAGCCGCTCGATGTAATCGAGCTCGACCTGCGGCCGCGACGGATCGGCGAGACGGCGGCGCAACTCCTCGAGAATGCGGCGGACGCGCTGGACGTCGATCTCGCCGGGAATCTTCTGCGAGAAATCGTCGATGTCGCGGGTGTTCGGCAGCGGCCGGCCGAGCGGATCCGTCGGGCTGTTGGCCTGCCGGCCGCGGCCGTCACGCGCGCCCTGGCCCGGCTGGTCGCCGTCGCCCTGCTGCATCGCATCGGCCAGGCTCTGCGCGCCCTTGCGCAGCGCGTCCAGCGCCTTGCCCTGCGATTCCACCGCGCCATCGGCATTGTTGTCGCCGAGCTGGCTGCCGGCATCGCCCATCGCGCCATCGGCCTCGTCGAGGCCGTCGCCGGCATCCCCCTGGTCGCCTTGATCGCCCTGCTCGCCTTGCTGACCCGGCTGTCCCTTCTGGCCTTGCTGCCCCTTCTGGCCCTTTTCGCCCTTCTGGCCCATGCCGCGCTTGGCGAGCTGCTCCTGCAGCTGCTTGAGGCGGTCGCGCAGCGCCTGCTGATCCTGCTGCAGGTCGCCCATGCTCTGGTCCTGGTCGCCCTGCTGCTGTTTACCGCGGTTGCGGTCGCGCCGCGAATCCTGGCCCTGCTTGAAGGTCTTGTCGCGGAGCTGCTGCTGCTTGCGGATCATGTCGCCGAGCTCGTTGAGCGCCTGCTCCATGTCGTTGTCGCCGCCCTGGTTGGGCTGCGCCATCTGCAGATTCTCCAGCATCTGCTGCAGCTGTTCGAGCAGCTCGCGCGCGCCCTCTTTGTCGCCCTGCCGCGACAGCCGCTCCATGCGGTCGATCATGTTCTGCAGGTCCTGCTGGCGCAGCATCTTGGTGTTCTGATCGAGCGGCCGCTGCGCCATCTGCGGATTGTTGCGCAGCTGCTCGGCGAGCTGGCGCATGTAATTGTCCATCGCCCGGCGCAGATCCTCGGCGAGCTTCTTGATCTCCTCGTCGCTGGCGCCACGCTCCAAGGCCTGCTTGAGCGCGTCCTGCGCGGCGCGCAGCGCCTTGTCGACATCGGAGATGTTGCCGTCCTCGATGGTGACCGCGAGCGCCCACAGGCTGGCCACGACCTCGCGCAGCGCGTCGTCGGTGCGCGCCGCCTCGAGCTGGCGCGTCACCGAGCGCAGGCCGAGATACTGGCCGGGCTCCGGCGTGAACAGCTCCGGCGCGATCGCCAGCGCGTCGAGCGCCGTGAACACCTCACTGTTGCGGTTGGCGTCGAGCGCCAGGACACGGCGCTGCTCGATCAGCGCCCGCGCCAACGGCTTGGTGAACAGCCGCTCCGGCAGCTTGGTCTCGAACGGCTCGCTCTTGCCCTCATTGCCGGCCTCGTCCTTGGCCGTCAGCGTGATCGCGACGTCGGCGCCGGCATAGGGATCCTCGCTGAGATCCTTGACGGTCTGGCCGACCCCGTTGCGGGTGCGGGCGTTCGGCAGCACCAGCGGAAACTCCGGCGGCTGGAACAACGGCCGCGCTGCCGCCGCATTCGCCGTGCTGTCGGGCGCCTTGCCCTCGGACGCCTTGCCGTCGGCCGGCTTGCTCTCGGCGGGACGCGCGACGATCTGGGCCCGCGCTTCGGTGACGCCGTAATCATCCTCGAGCTTGTAGGACAGTTTCAGCGAGCCGCGCGCCTGTCGCTCGGGGTCCTTGGCCATGCTGATCACCGGCGGCCGGTCCGGCGTCGCCGCGAACACCCATTGCGGCTGGCCCGAAGGCGCGCGCACATGGGCGGTGCCGTCGGCCTTGATGGTGAAATGCCGTTCGGTCGCGCCCTTCGGCGCGGCCTCGCCGGCCGCGATCTCGCCGGGCGCGGCTTCGGCGACGCCGCCGCTGGTCACCACGTCGAGATTGCCGCCGCTGGAGCGGATGATGAGCGTGCTGCCGGCCGGCACCACGATCGGACCGTTGGCCGGCACCGCGCCTTCCTTGTTGGCGGCGGAGAGAATGATCGGCGGCTTGGCGGTGTAGAGCGGCGGCTTGATCCAGGCATCGACCCGGATCGTGACCGGCGTCATCACGCCGTTCCAATCGAACGCCGAGGCGATGCGGATCCGGCGTTCATCGCCGGCGGCAAAATAGGTCGCGACCAGCAGCACGATGACCAGCGCGCGCACCGCCCAGGGATCGTGCAGCGACAGCCGCGGCCGCGGCGTGCCGGCGCGGATGCGCTTGACCGAGGCGAGCGTGCGCTCGCGCTGCGCCTGCCACAGCGCCTGTGCGATCGGATCCCGGCTCGACAGCGTGTCGCTGAGCGCCGTGGCGGGACGGTGGGCGATGCCGGAGCCGCGATCGAGCCGCGTCAGGCCCTCGTCGCGGGTCGGCCAGCGATAGCGCAGCATCGGCAGCGCCGCGCCGACCAGAAGCAGCAGAAACAGCACGATGCCGACGGCGCGGGCGGCGAATGGCAGGCCGAGCCAGAGGCCGGCCCAGGACACGATCAGGAACAGGCCGATCACCGTGAGCAGCCGCGCCAGATGCGGCCAGCCACGCTCCCAGGCGATAGCGAGACGGGCCCGCTTGAGCGCCTGCGTCAGCTTGAGCCGCGCAAGGCCATCGTTGGCCAGCCCATCGGGGGTGCTGCTTGCCGGCCGCGCCGGCTCGGGGGTCTCGCCGCTCAACGATGTCTCCAGGTTGCCCGGACCTAGACGCTAACACAAAGGCGCCGGTGAGGCACCCGTTCCCCAGCCACTTTCATGCCATCCCAGGCCGTCCACACGGGAGTGTGACCGAACGGGTTCCCGGAAAGCTACGGGGGGCGCGCTGGCGGGCCTCATGGTTCGAGACGCGCCGCAAGCGGCGCTCCTCACCATGAGGGTTTGGCCGTGGAGTCGGCGCGGCCCGTCGGCCGTGACTACCTGCCCCTGGTGACGAGCGCGCCGGCTTCGATCTGCATGTGTCACGTTCGGGGTCCAACCTTCGCTCCTCACCCTGAGGAGCCCGCCGCAGGCGGGCATCTCGAAGGGCGAGGCCCAACTGCCGATCACGCGGTTCTTCATTTGTGAGAACCTGCGCGAATGGGTGAGGCCGACGTCGCCACCGGAACCGCGCCTGCAGCTTCGATCTCGCATGCACATCGGTTCTCGCGGCGTGGTCTCGCCCGAGCTTTGCGAACAGGTCTCTCCCTCCGGAAACAAGAGGGCGCAGGGAAGGTCGGGAGCTGGCCTCTCCCATGGCCCGCCTGCAGAAAGAAAAGCAGGCGGCAGTCACCACAGGTTCGGCCGACACTTCCGGCCTTCCCTGCGCGATGGTGTTACGATTTATACGCGCTCTTCCCGGGGAACGGCTGTCTTGCCCCCGTCGCAGCCGACTCGTCATCGGCCGCTTGGCATCAGCACCGCGATGCCAGAACCACGCGACTTCCTCGTCGCACCGGGATCGTTCGTCCGCGCGAGCAAGCCCACGCTGCGCCCCAATGCGCCCACCGCATCCCGCACCCGACGTCCGTGACGATCGCGAAGCGCCCCCTCAGCGGGACGGGATGCGGGGAGTAGAGCACGATTTCGGATAAAGCGCAAGCGAAAATTTGGGTAACTCCTGCGTCAGAGCATGTCGCACCGATGATGCTCCGGATTCGATCATGCCAACTGGTGCAGGAGGAGCACGCCGAAACGTTATCGATCGCGGTTCGCACGCTAGGACACGGGCTAACTATGGGACCCTCGATGTCTTGACGTGCCGGACTTCGCCACCCGCGTGCGGCTAGACTGACGAGCCGGCCGCACGACTCCCGCATCCCGTAAGTCGGAAATGCGCTTGCGCGCACCATAGTGTGCGCTACGCGAAAGTCTAAAAGCTTGGGATTATACCGGCCTGCGGCTTGCGAGAAGTACGCCGCTTGATTACTCTCCAGAGACAACTCTCGCTTACAGCGAAGTCGCTATCCCTGAAATTCATATTGCTACTTTATCTGCATTATCGAGCCATGACCTTCTCGCTGACGTGCACGTGAGGGCTCCGTGCAATTGCTTTATTCACATTCAACGCGTTCACACGAAACGACCAACAACAGCTTGATACAGCAAAGAAGCTCCTCGCCCTAATCTCCCCGCTCTTCTATCGTGAGGACGGAAAGCAGGAGGTCAGCGAGCTGGGATTTGTCTTCCGACCCAAAGATTTTCAGAAGGAGCTGTATCGGCTGCAATATCAAGCCCTGAAAGACTTTATGTCTTCAGCTGGGGTGACGATTGCTCAGAACGTTTCGACTCAATCGCAAGCGCGATAGAGACCACGAGCTGGCAAGTTACCAAACCGCATGCCAGCCAGTGACCTGTTCTTGAAAATTAGCCTCATTACTACGGCATTGAGGAGAGCTCAAACCTCGATCAAAGGTATCCCCCGCCCTGTCTAGGGACAGCAAGGATGAGATGTGCGAGGATGTCTCCTCATTTACCAACTCCGCCGCCGGGCGGCGTAGCGGAAATTGCATTAGAGCCTAGTGTGGGCAGGCACAATCAGGATCGGCTATCTTTCACTTTGCGGGTCGCACGAGGCTCGAATTACAGTGACAGTGCACGAAATTTCTATTCACCGGCCGATTTTATGCACTGTCACCGTAGTTTCTATGTCCCGGTTAAAATTCATCACTCACCTTACTGAGGATTTAGAATGGCAACATACGACTCAAATAGCGATCTCAAGCTGATTTCCGATCTCAGATCGTTGCTCGCCGCCACTCTTGCAAAGAGCGATGCAACTTTGCCTGATGATATAGGTAAAGCCGCGACGACCGCAAAAGCTCTCTCGGAGGCTGAAAAAGCGGCGATTGATGCCAGAACTCAGCAACGCTTCGAACAGAAAAAAGTGATATTCGCAGCGCTCGTTCCGATCGTCTCGATGCTAACCGTGCTTGTCACGATTCTCGTGCAGTATTTTCAGCTCAAGGAAACGCATCAGCTAAACGAATCTCAGATATATGAAGCACGCCGCCAGAACGAATCAATGCAGTGGCGCGAATTTCTTGATAATCTAAGGACCTCATCAGCAACAATTCAATCTGATCCAACGTTCGCACCCCGACTGAGATCTTTTTTTTCGTCACCCATAGTTGGCGCGCAAGCAAGCGAAGTCGCGAAGCGCTTGATGGGCAACATGGCTAATGTTCTAGGATTCAAAGATCTGTTCAATATGACATTTGTTGAGATCAACTCGGACAATATAGAAGATGCTGTAGACGTAGGACGAATTCTGCGTAACAGTCTTCGGCTGAACGACGAAAATTGCCGAGTATTCTATCAACGCTTAGAGGAAGGGCAGAGAGCGAAACTCAACTTGGATCTAGATGGAAGTTTTTGCGCTCAGGAAGTAACCGAAAAAGCCATACGAGACGCTGGTTTAACATCAATTGAAATGGCCCGACTACTAGAGTTAAAGGAGATTGCACGTAATTTGATCTCTGAGACGCAATTCTTGTCTGAAATGATTGCAACCTGGATGCGGACTACATTCCCTGTAGGGTCCCAGCCGTCGAAAGAGACGATTTCGTTAAAGGGACTTCGACTGGACGAAGCAGACCTTTCTAACGTCGATTTTTCGAGCTTTGATCTTAGCGGCGTCGAATTTTCTTGGGTTACGCTTGATCATGCGAAAATTACTCCAAGAATTTACGGGGAAATCCCCTACTTTATCCAGACAAAATGGTGGGATGCCGACACAATTCAACCTGACCTATTGGATTATCTTCTACGAGATCGGTACCCGTATCATTGGGACAGTTCATATCCTGACGGCGACGTCGACCGCTCAACCTATCAAGAGAGAATATCGGCACTTTGCAAACCGATGAGGCCGAACTGCACCCCTTCACAGTTGTTGTTTGGAACAAAGGAGCATTAATGTTCAGGGCGACAATAGGCCGATATAGCCCGCGTCGAAATCGAGCGTACATCGCCGACATCCACAAAGGATCTTCCCTAAGAGCGCAAGCCAGGGCGAAACTTACCAAACCTAAATTGACATACCCTCTATATACGCCACTGGACGCCCCAAGGTAAGCATATTGAGCATGTAACCCCTGCGCTCTCTCGACTCCGGGCCTGCAATCGTTCGAATCTTCCCTTAGATGCTTTCACGACCGATTTCCGGTCGAGCCTGGAAAGGGACATGCCTCACCCCACCGGAAGTCTATGGCCATGAACCGCCCGCCATCATGCGCATCCCATGATTGGTGCATAGAACATCGGCCGGTCAACGACCTCTTGCACCGGTGGAAAGTAGGCTTTCCGCCCCTCGCGATTGACGAGACAAACCTCGATGCCGGTCTTGTATTGCGGCCAAAGGAACGTCACGGATTGACCGCGCGGGCGGACGATCAGCCCGCATTACGGTGCGTATTACGGTGACCGTGCATCTAATTTCTGCGTACACGCCTGCGTACCATCCGTGCGGTCTCTATTAAGTCACTCCGGCCTGAGCATCATCGGTTTGCGCCTCAATTGAGCGCACTGGCAACGAAACTCCGAAACGGCGCCATCACCGTCATCGACTTAGCTTGCGAGTTGCCAGGTCAATTCTCTTCATGACCGTCGACGCCTGCGACAAACGGATCGCGCTTGAGCCAGTGATCGACGAGAAAGTCTGCAAACGCGCGGGTCTTCGTCGAAGGCAAACGGGACGGTTGAAACAGAAGATGCAGCGGGGTCGGCGCGGGCTCGTGTCTGCGGAGGATGCGTTGCAAATGTCCCCCGGCGAGATCTGCTCCAACTTGCCATGATGGCACCCGCACGATACCCGCGCCATGCTTTGCCATGGTGACGAGCGCATCGAGACTGTTGACCCAGATCCGCCCGTAGAGGCGGATCCTATATTCCGCGTCCTGATCTAGCTTGAAGCGCCAGACCGCGGCGCCAGGCGTGCCCGAGAACACCAGACAATCATGATGTTCCAGATCGGCTGGCGATTGCGGGGTCCCGCGACGTGCCAAATAGGCTGGCGAAGCGCATAGGACCATCTGTAGATCCGCAATCTTTCGTGCAACCAATCGGGAATCCGGCAGATGCCCGACACGGAGCGAGAGATGAATATCTTCCTCGACCAGGTCGACGACACGGTCGACCAGCAGCAGGTCGACGGAGAGCGACGGGAAGCGGTGCAGGAAGTCATCTAGCAGCGGCGCAATCAGCAAACGGCCGATCAGGGTCGGTGCACTGACGCGAAGACGTCCGGTCGGCTGATGATCCCGGCGCGACAATGTGGATTCGATTTCCTTGAATTCCGTCAGGATCGACTTCGCCCGCTCATAGAGAATTCGTCCATCTTCGGTCAGCGCCAGGCGCCGCGTGGTGCGCAACAGCAGCCGCGTCCCGAAATGCTGTTCCAATTCAGAAATCTGTCGGCTCACAGAGGTGAGCGAACTCGGAAGTGACCTGGCCGCTGCGGACAAGCTTCCGGCATCGACCACTCGGACGAAAGTCGCCATCGCAGCGAGTGAGTCCATCTTGATCCTTCCGAATTTAGGAAGACTGTCTGCCGCAGGTCATAGATACCGCCGATTTTCGAAAGGGTCTAGCCTAGGCCATGCTGAATAGACATGAGGCACTGCTATGCCCACCAATATCGCCTTGCTCTCGCCCTCTCATTCACCCGACGCGTCAAACCTGTCGGACGCAGCGACTGCGCGCGATGCGATCTCCGTGCTGACGTTTTCCTTCGTCGGACTGGTCACGGAGTTGCTCGCAATTCTTGGCTCAAACGGCGACGGATGGGCGACGTCCTTGTCTTCCGGATTGATTGCAGGCGCACCTCCACTTGCAGCAGTGATCGCTTTGCGCGTTGCTGGCACAAGGCCACTGCGGCATCGCCGGCATTCGCGGCAAAGCTAATCCTCGACGAGAACATCGAAAACCTGGGGCTTCATCGATGCTTCTGGCAATTGAGCAGGGAAATACGAACAGCCTCTTCGCAATCCATGACGGCCATCAGTGGATTGCCCAATGGCGATCGGCCACTGAGCCAACCCGTACAGCCGATGAATACGTGGTGTGGCTGTCGCAGCTGATGGAAATGCACCGGCTTAAGCTCAGCTTTTTGAGTGCATGCGTGATATCGAGCGTAGTACCGCAATCGATCTTTAACCTGCGAAATCTGTCCCGCCGTTATTTGCACATCGAGCCGTTGATCGTGGGTGAAAATGCCGAGGCAGGCATCGAGGTCCGGATCAGCAAGCCCTCAGAGGTCGGATCTGATCGACTGGTCAATGCGCTTGGCGCCCTCGATCTCTACCCGGGGCCATTGATCATCGTCGACAGTGGGACCGCCATCACGCTGGATGTGATCGGGAGGGACGGCAGCTTCGAGGGAGGCGTTATCGCGCCGGGGGTTCACCTCTCGATGGAAGCGCTACATGCCGCCGCCGCGAAGCTTCCCAGGATTGCTCTGCAAAAGCCAAGCCGGGTGGTGGGCGATGACACGGTTTGTGCCATGCAATCGGGCATTTTCTGGGGACACGTCGCCCTGATCGAGGGAATGATCGCACGCATCAAGACTGAGCGGAAGCAAACAATGACGGTCGTCGCAACCGGAGGCGTCGCATCGTTGTTTCACGGCGTCACCGACGCGATAGATCACTTCGATCCCGACCTCACCATTCGCGGGTTGCTGGCGATATATCGCCGTAACGCCGCGACGGCCAAACAACTCAGCGGCCCCGTAGAGAATCGCTCTCTCTAACGGGCTGTCATCCAAGCCGACCTGACAAGCGTAAGTCGGCATCCCGCGAGTGCCTCGGGCGCTACCAGGAGGGCAAAACCAGGAAGTCACGGTGCCGCTGCTTCATACTCGCGATTTGGCGCAGGCGGCCGCTGACGGATTACGGTAACTGCATAAAACTGACGCGATCGCTCAACTCAGACATGCAATCATCGAACCTTGCTCAAGCTGCCAGCATAGGTGCTCATCGCTTCGGAGAGCGCCAGCACGAGAGCAACACATCCGCACAATGCGAAGATGAAGCAGATGCCGTAATAGACGAATTGGGGATCCAGTTTCTGATACTTCGGATCTCTTGAAATCTGAAATTGGTGGGAGCTGCGAACAAATCGCCGGAACGGCTCCCACCTCACGTCTATCAGCAGCGGAAGCATGAACAAAATCAGCTGGAAGAATGGAAGGGAGAATAGGGCCGAGGCCGCACTTTCGGTCGAGACCTGCCCCGTGCGGTTCATACGAACGACCTCGTCGCCTACGCGCCCTGAGACATAGACGAAAGTCGAAACGCAGGCGCCAACGGCAAAGAAGCCGCAGTTGAGGAGCCATGCGCATCTGGCGACGCGGCGCGACGCATTGTCGATGAGGTATGAAGGATCTTGCAAGCTGCTCATAGCCGCTCAGGATACGCCTGAGAACAGCAAAACGCACCTTATCTCAATGGTCTCTTTGACGGTTCGCGACCGCTCGGGTCCACGACAACAAGGGAGGCGGCTGCTATCGGCGGCGCACTCCAGCATCACCACAGGATTACGGTGACACTGCACAAACTCGAGGCACGCGGGGGACGAGATCCGGAGCGCCGACGAGATCGAGAGCGCCGCAGCGTCAAACGTATCTCACGCGGACGCCAGTTGCGAGATGACGAGGTCGAGCAGCGCCCGCAGCCGGGCGAGCCGGCGCAGATCGCGGTGATAGCCGACATAGGTGTCCCGCCCCGGCGGCTGCTCGCCGATGTCGACGGGCCGCAGGCCCGGCGTCGCGTCGCCGAGCGGCCGGGGCAGCACGGCGAGCCCCGCGCCTTGCGCTGATAGCATGGCCTGAACGTCGCGGTTGTTGCTGCGCATCGCGACCTCGGCCTTCGGCAGTCGCTTCGCCAGCCAGCGCGCATCGGGCATGTCGGCGAAAGCCGTGTCCATGGTGACAACCCTGATCCCCTGGCCATCGCCCTCGACACGCCGCGGGCCGTCGAGCGGGCCATACACGGCATAGGGGATATGCAGGAGCCGGCGCGAGATCACCTCCGACTCGTCGAACGCGCGGATGCGAAACACGAGATCGGCCTCGCGGCGGGGAAGACTGTAGAGCCGCGCGTCGGTCAAGAGCTCGACACAGACGCGCGGGTGCAGCCGGCCGAATTCGGCCAGAACCGGCGCCAGCATCAGGCGGCCGAACCAATCCGACGACGAGATCCGGAGAAAACCGTCGAGCTGCGCCTGCGCGCCCGCCAGGCGCCGCTCGAAGGCGAGCGCCTCCTCCTCCATCCGCTCGGCGTGGGCCAACACCGCCGTGCCCTCGTGAGTCAGCACGAAGCCTTCGGCCGTGCGCTGAAACAACGTCTGGCTCACGGCCGCTTCGAGCGCCGCCAGGCGGCGTCCCATGGTCGGCTGCGACAGGCCGAGCCGGCGCGCGGCCGCGCCGAGCGTGCCCTCGCGCGCGATGGCGAGGAAGATCCGCAGGTCGCTCCACTCCATGCAAGGCCTTTCGACGACGGGGGCGACGGACACCAGACGCCCATTCAAAACTGAATGGATTACATACGAAGTCGATGATGTCCATTCATGGCACGACGGCCGATGATGCCTCCATCACAGCAGGAGGTCGCCATGACCATTTCGATGAAGGCTGCCATTCTCCACGAAACCGGCGCGCCGCTGCGCGTCACCGCGATCAGCCGCCCCGCGCCGGGACGCGGCGAGGTCCTCGTCCGCATCGCCGCGGCCGGCACCAACCCGCTCGATACCAAGATCCATGCCGGCCAGGCCGCGCATGCCAGGCAACCGGCTCCCGCCATCCTCGGCCTGGACATGGCCGGCACGGTCGAAGCCACAGGCGAAGGCGTCACCCGGTTTCGTCCGGGCGACGAGGTCTACGGCATGGTCGGCGGAGTCGGCGGCCACCCGGGAACGCTGGCCGAATATGTCAGCGCCGACGCGGATCTGCTCGCGGCCAAGCCGGCGAACCTCAGCATGCGCGAGGCGGCCGTCCTGCCGCTGGTGACGATCACGGCCTGGGAAGGCCTGGTCGATCGCGTCGGCATCCGGCCGGGACAGACGCTGCTCGTCCTGGGCGGCGCCGGCGGTGTCGGTCACATCGTCGTCCAGCTCGGCCTCGCCTTCGGCGCAACGGTTTTCGCAACGGGACGTCCAGAGAGCCGGCCAGTGATCGAGCGCCTGGGCGCGGTTTTCATCGACCGCAACGAACCGATCGCCGACGCCGTCGCGCGCATCACGGCGGGCCGCGGCTTCGACATCGTCTACGACACGGTCGGCGCGCTCGACACCGCCTTCGCCGCGGTCGCGCGGTTCGGCCATGTCACCTCGTCGCTGGGCTGGGGCACCCATCCGCTGGCGCCGCTGTCGTTCAAGGGCGGCACCTATTCCGGCGTCTTCACACTGCTGCCGCTGCTCGACGGCAAGGGACGGCGGCATCACGGCGAGATCCTCGCCCAGGCCGCACAGCTGGTGGAATCCGGCAAGCTCACGCCGCTGCTCGACTCGCGCCGGTTCGCCCTCGAGGACGTCGGTGCGGCCTATGACGCGCTCAAGACGGGCGGCACCGGCAAGATCGCCATCGACATCGCGGCGGCATGAGCCGGCGCGACCCCCGAGCCTCACACGCAACGGCAATATCGAGGAATAGTCCGATGAGAGTCTGGTTCATCACAGGGGCCTCGCGCGGCTTCGGCGCGCTGGTGGCGCAGCGGGCGCTGGACAGAGGCGACGCCGTCGTGGCGACCGCCCGCAATCCGAAGGCGATCGTCGATCGCATCGGGGCGCATCCCGACCTCCTGGCCCTCGCGCTCGACGTGACCAGGGAGAGCGAGGCGGTCGCGGCGGCGCAGGCGGCGATCGACCGCTTCGGCAGGATCGACGTGCTCCTCAACAACGCCGGCTTCGGCCTGATGGGCGCGGTCGAGGAAGCCAGCCAAGAGGAGATCGAGGCCGTCTTCCGCACCAACGTGTTCGGGCTCCTGGCCGTCACCCGCGCCATTCTGCCCCACATGCGCAAGGCACGGTCCGGCCGCATCCTCAACATCTCGTCGATCGGCGGCTATCGCGGCTCGGCCGGCTTCGGCGTCTATGGCGCGACCAAGTTCGCCGTCGAGGCGTTGTCGGAGGCGATGCGCGCCGAGCTCAAGCCGCTCGGCATCCATGTGACGGCGATCGAGCCGGGCTACTTCCGGACCGACTTCATGGACGCCTCGTCGTTGAAGGTCAGCCGCATCGTGATCCCCGATTACAGCGCGACGGCAGGTCGTGTCCGCGCGAACGCCGGCACCGTCAACGGCGCCCAGCCCGGCGATCCCGACAAGCTCGCGCGGGTGCTCGTCGACTTCGCCGGCGAGCCCGATCCGCCGGTGCGGTTACCACTGGGGGCCGACACCGTCGCGGCGATCGAGGCGAAGCACGCCTCCGACGCCGCCATCATCGCCCGATGGCGCGAGGTCGCGCTCTCGACGGGCTTCTGAGTGGGGACCACGGTGACGGTGCAGCGGATCAAACGCTGAGGAGAGGCGCCGTTTGATCACCCGTTCCGTCTCCCGCTGCTGTGACAATCGCGGCCGACCTCACGGCCAGACCGGCACCCCCTCCAGCCCCGCGGTCTCAGGCAATCCGCACATCAGGTTCGCATTCTGCACCGCCTGCCCGGCCGCGCCCTTGCCGAGATTGTCGACGACGCCCAGCGCGATCACCAGGTTGCGCTCGGGGTCGGCGGCGTAGCTGACGAAGGCGAGGTTGGAGCCGGTGGCCCATTTGGTCTGCGGCGGCTTGTCGGTGACGCGGACGAAGGCGCTGGCACGATAGAAGCGGCGGGCGGCGTCGAGGCACTGCGCGGTGGTGGCGCGGCCGCGAGCGTAGATGGTGGCGAGAATGCCGCGGGTCATCGGCACGAGATGCGGCGTGAACACGAGGCCGGCAGCGCTGCCGCCGCTGATCCGCGCGATGCTGCGCTCGATCTCGGGCATGTGGACGTGTTTGAGCAGGCCGTAGGGGATCAGGTTCTCGTTGCTCTCGGCGTAGCCGAAGCCTGTGCCGCCGCCGCGGCCGGCGCCGGAGATGCCGGTCTTGGCGTCGATCACGATGGTGTCGGGCGAAATCAGCTTGTCGGCCAGCAGCGGCGCCAGCGGGGTCAGCGCCGCCGCCGGGAAGCAGCCGGGGTTGGCGATGCGGGTCTTGCCTGCGATCTCCTTGGGCCAGACGTCGGCGAGGCCGTAGGTCCAGCCGTCGACGTAGCGGTGGTCGCCGCCGATGTCGACGATCTTCACGTCATCAGGCACGCGCGCCAGTGCATCTCTCGAGGCGCCGGTGGGGAGCGAGGCGAACAGCACGTCGAGGGACGGCAGGCGCGCGGGGTCCCATTTCTCGATCACGAGATCGGCGAGCTTGGCCGGCACGCCGGGGAAGCGCTCCGCCAGCCGCTGGCCGGCGCTGCCCTCGCCCGCGGCGTAGACCAGTTCGAACGAGGGATGCCCCGCGACCAGGCGCATCGCCTCGCCGCCGCCAAAACCGCTGATCCCGACGATGCCGACGCGAATGCTCATGGGGGGTCCTCATGGTGAAGGGAATGCGGAGTTGCGGCGCTGCATGAGACGCGCGACTGAGCTGCGCTTCAGCCGGAGATCGTCACCGCGACGCCGCGGCTTTCGTCTTCGGCTTGGCGCCGGCCGGCTCGGCCGTCAACCGGATTCCCGTCGCGGTGATGATCCGCAGGACGGTCGCGAACTCCGGATTGCCGTTCTCGCCGAGGGTCTTGTAGAGCCCTTGCCGCGTCACGCCGGCGGACTCGGCAACCTGGCTCATGCCCTGCGCCCGGGCGACGAGGTCGAGGGCGTCGCGGACCTCGGCGGGATCACCGTCGGCGAGCACGAGGTTGAGATCCTCCGCTCGGGCGGCCGGCGTACGGAGGTGCTCAGCGGCATCGAATGTCTTGAGCTTGCTGATTTCATCCTCAATCCTCCAATGTCGCCGCGAGGTCCTGGGCCTTTGGCCTGGGTCCGCTTGTCGCCAAGCGACAGACCGGAACACCCCCTCGCATGTGCCGGTGACCCGTGTTATTTTGCGGGTATGACTGATGCAACCACCCGTGCGATGCCTTCCGCGCTGCCGCCGAGCGAAGCCGAGCTTGCCGAATGGCGGGCTTTGAGCCGCGAGGAGCAGCTCGCGCGCTACCGCGAAGTGCTGCAGCATCCCGATTGCCAGCGTATCACCAGCTCGACCATGAGCGATATTCGCGCCGAGGCACAACGGCGCGTCGCGGCTCGCCGCGGCTGAGTTCAAGCTCTCAGCCCGTGCCAAGGCTGATCTGCTTGATATCTACGACTATACGAACAGCACCTTCGGTACGTACCAAGCCGACGCCTATCACGCGGGCCTTGAGCGCACGTTCGATCTGCTGGCGAATTTTCCGCGGATCGGTGCCAGCGTGAGCGATATCGCGCCCGGGCACCGGAGGTTTCGGTTCCAGGCGCATATCGTGTTCTATACCGAAGATCCAGACGGCGTTGTGATCCGCGTGATCCTGCACCACTCGCGCGAGATCAGGCCCGATCTGTTCGATTGATCGCACTCACAGCCACGGCGCCGGCGTATCCATCGCGATCAGCTGCTCGACCTCGATGCGCGGGCGGATCACGGCGGACTGGTCGCCCTTGACCAGAACCTCCGGTACCAAAGCGCGGGTGTTGTAGGTGCAGGCCTGCACGGCGCCGTAGGCACCCGCGGTCATGATGGCGAGGAGGTCGCCGGGCGCAGGTTCGGGCAGCGTGCGGTCGAGCGCGAGGTAGTCGCCGCTTTCGCAGACCGGGCCGACAACGTCGGCCACGAATGCGGGCGCGTTCGGCGCGGGCTGGATCACGGGCAGGATATCGTGATGCGCCTCGTAGAGCGTCGGGCGGATCAGATCGTTCATCGCGGCGTCGATGATGACGAAGTTCTTGGCTTCGCCATGCTTCACATAGATCACCTTGGCGACCAGGATGCCGGCATTGCCGACGATCATGCGGCCGGGCTCGAACATCAGCGTGCAGCCGAGATTGTGGCTGACGCGCTTGACCATCGCGGCATAGGCGGCGGGCTCCGGCGGCACCGCGCGGTCCATGTGATAGGGGATGCCGAGGCCGCCGCCGAAATCGACGTGGCTGATCGTGTGGCCGTCGGCGCGCAGCGTCTGCACGAACTCGGCGAGGATGCGGAACGCGGTCTCCATAGGGCCGAGATCGGTGATCTGGCTGCCGATATGGACGTCGACGCCGGTGACCTCGATGCCCTTCATCTTGGCGGCGCGGGCGTAGACCTTGCGGGCGTGCTCCAAGGGAATGCCGAATTTGTTCTCCGACTTGCCGGTCGAGATCTTGGCGTGCGTGCCGGCATCGACGTCCGGATTGACGCGCACCGAGATGCGCGCGGTGTGGCCAGTCTCATTGGCAAGCCGCGCCAGGAGGTCGAGCTCCGGCTCGGACTCGATATTGAGGCAGTGGATGTCGGCCGCGAGCGCGGCGCGCAGCTCGGCCTCGGTCTTGCCGACGCCGGAGAACACGATCTTGCGCGCGGGGATGCCGGCCGCCAGCGCGCGCTTCAGTTCGCCGCCGGAGACGACGTCGGCGCCGGCGCCGAGCTTGGCCAGGGTGCGCAGCACCGACTGGTTGGAATTGGCCTTCATCGCGTAGCAGATCAGCACGTCCTGGCCGGTGAAGGCCTCGGCGAACACGCGATAGTGCCGCTCCAAAGTGGCGGTGGAGTAGCAGTAGAACGGCGTGCCGACCTGGGCGGCGAGCCCGGCGAGATTGACGGCCTCGGCGTGCAGCACGCCGTCGCGGTAGTCGAAATGGTTCATGGGTCTGGTCCGCGCGCGGGGCTGCGAGATGGAGTGATTGTGGCGGCGAATTGCCGGGAAATGGGGCGGATTGTCAATTGACGCGGCCACCCCCTCCCCCTGGAGAGGGAGGGTCGGGGCACGGCGCGTCAGCGGCATGCGCCGGGGTGAGGTGATGCCGCGAAGGCGGTGGCCGTGGAGAGATCACCCCGCCTCGCGTCTCGCTGCGCTCCACGCAAGGCGACCCTGCCCCTCCAGGGGAGGGTGGCAGCGACGGCGGATCGAGCGGAGTTTGCCCCTATTTGCTGTCCAGCAGCGGGTCGAGGATGAAGGGTTTCTTGGTGCCGCGGGAGGCGGCGGGGCCGGCGTCGGTGCCGTAGCCGGAGTTGAACAGGCCCGGCTTGTTGGCGGTCTCGGTCGCGGTGTCGGCGGGGGCAGCCGACATTTGCGGCGCGGGCGGCGAGTTCGCTGGCAGGTCCAACGGGCCCTTGCGCCCGCAGGCGGCGAGCGACAGGGCGGCGGCCCCGACCACAAGGAGAGGCCAGGCTTTGGACATCGGACGGCGACTGCGATTCACGTGTGAGATCCCCATGCGGGCTGCACCATACAGAGATTGACCGGACGTGGCGAGTGCCGGGGAGCCACGCCGGTCCGGTCAAATTTCGGACAGCGGCCCTACTTTCGCTGTTTTTCCAGCCGCTTCAGCCAGCCCTTGGCCTGGCTCGCGACGTTCTTCGGCGCGGTGCCGCCGAAGCTGGTGCGGCTCTTCACCGACGACTCCACCGAGAGCACGCCGAGCACGTCGGCCGTGATCTTCGGCTCGACCTGCTGCATCGCCGATAGCGGCAGCTCGTGCAAGGCGACGCCCTGCTTCGACGCCAGCGCCACGATCCGCCCGGTGACGTGATGGGCCTCGCGGAACGGCATCTTCAGCGTGCGCACCAGCCAGTCGGCGAGGTCGGTGGCGGTGGCATAGCCCTCGCCGGCGGCGGCCTTCATGCGGGCCTCGTCCGGTACCAGATCGAGCGCCATGCCGGTCATGGCGCGGATGGCGAGCGACAGCGCGGCAAAAGCCTCCATCGCACCCTGCTTATCCTCCTGCATGTCCTTCTGATAGGCGAGCGGCAGGCCCTTCATCACGATCAGGAGCGCGTTCAGCGCGCCGATCACCCGGCCGGTCTTGGCGCGCACCAGCTCGGCGGCGTCCGGATTGCGCTTCTGCGGCATAATCGAGGAGCCGGTGGTGAACTTGTCCGACAGCTTGATCAGGCCGACCAAAGGCGAGGTCCAGATCACGATCTCCTCGGCGAAGCGCGACAGATGCACGGCGCAGATCGAGGCGGCGGAGAGCGTTTCCAGCACGAAATCGCGGTCGGAGACGGCGTCGAGCGAATTGGCCATCGGGCGCTCGAAGCCGAGCGCCTCCGCTGTGGCGTGGCGGTCGATCGGGAACGAGGTGCCGGCCAGCGCGGCGGCGCCGAGCGGGGATTCATTGAGCCGCTTGCGGGCATCGGCAAAGCGGCCGCGGTCGCGGCCGGCCATCTCGACATAGGCCAGCAGATGGTGGCCGAAGGTGACCGGCTGTGCCGTCTGCAGATGGGTGAAGCCGGGCATCACGGTGCCGGCATGGTCGAGCGCGCGAGACGCCAGCGCGTGCTGATAGGCGGCCAGCGCGGCGTCGATGTCGTCGATCGTGTCGCGCACGTACAGGCGGAAATCGGTCGCGACCTGGTCGTTGCGCGAGCGCGCGGTGTGCAGGCGGCCGGCGGCCGGGCCGATCAGCTCGCCGAGCCGGCTCTCGACATTCATGTGAATGTCCTCGAGCGCCCGCTTGAACTCGAACGCCCCCTTGGTGATCTCTGACAGGATCGTGTCTAGACCCTTGCCGATATTTTTCGCATCACTCGCGGTGATGATGCCTTGGGCGGCGAGCATGGCGGCGTGCGCCTTGGAGGCGGCAATATCCTGCGCGTAGAGGTGGCGATCGACGTCGATCGAGACGTTGATGTCCTCCATGATCTCGTCGGGACGCTCCGAGAACCGGCCACCCCACATCTTGTTGCTCATGCCTGCCGCTCTTAAGCCTTGCTGATCGCCAAAGGATGGGACACATCGTGCAGTGCCCCGCAAATTCGCGCCTCTGATAGCCGCAACCGACCCGAGATGACAAACGATAAGCCAGAGCCGTCCCCTGCCCGCCCCGCTGGATCGCGGAAAACGCTGCTGGCCGCAGCCGCCATCACGGTGGTCGCCGTCGCCGGTGTGGCGGCCATGGCGTTTGGCGGGCTGCTGAAGGGCCGTCCGGCGGGCGACCAGGCCTGCGAGGCGGCGGTCGCGACCGCCAAGCGGATCGCGCCGCTGATCAAGGGCGAGGTCGCGGCGCTGACGCCGGCCACCGCGCCGCTGCGGTTGCCGGATCTCGCTTTCGAGGATGGGACGGGCGCGCCGAAGAAACTGTCCGACTTCCGCGGCAGGACGGTGCTATTGAACCTGTGGGCGACCTGGTGCGTGCCGTGCCGCAAGGAGATGCCGGCGCTGGACGGGCTGCAGGCCAAGCTCGGCAGCGACGCCTTCCAGGTGGTCGCGGTCAACATCGACACCCGCGACCCGGAGAAGCCGAAGGCCTTCCTGACCGAGGCCAAGCTGACGCAGCTGGCCTATTTCAGCGACCAGAAGGCCAAGGTGTTCCAGGACCTGAAGGCCGTGGGCCGCGCCTTGGGCATGCCAACCTCGGTGCTGGTCGACGGCCATGGCTGCGAGATCGCGACCATCGCAGGCCCCGCCGAATGGGACAGTGCCGATGCGGTCAAGCTGATCCAGGCCATCACGGCGAAGGCGGCGGCAGGACTCTGACACTCGGCCTTTTGCGCGAGGCCATTCCCAGGTCGTCATCGCCGAGCTTGTTCCGGCATGACGAGCAACTGATTGGTTGGCTGAATCGAGCTCAGGCGGCGATGTTGAGATTGCCGCCGACGCCGGGGCCGACATTGGCGAGCGACAGCGTCTGCTGCGCACCACCGAGCAGGGTCAGGACGGCATCCTTCTGCGCATTCAGGTTCTGCTTCAGCACAGTCGTGGCGACCTGCTGCTGAGTTGCACTCGCCTGCTGCGCCAGGGCCGCAGCCACCAAGCTCATATCCATACGCTTATACCCTCGTTACGGGCACTCTAACCCGGCAGCCTTAACGAAGCGTATCGATTGGCCTATCCAACGCGGGGTTGTGCGGTCAGCGCGTCGGGACCGGCTTGGGCCCGCGATAATCGTAGAAGCCGCGCTGCGTCTTGCGGCCGAGCCAGCCGGCCTCGACATATTTCACCAGCAGCGGGCACGGCCGGTACTTGGAATCCGCCAGCCCCTCATGCAGCACCTGCATGATCGACAGGCAGGTATCGAGGCCGATGAAATCGGCCAGCTCCAGCGGGCCCATCGGATGATGCGCGCCGAGCTTCATCGCCGCATCGATCGCCTCGACATTGCCGACGCCCTCATACAGCGTGTAGATCGCCTCGTTGATCATCGGCAGCAGGATGCGGTTGACGATGAACGCCGGGAAGTCCTCGGACACCGCGATCTGCTTGCCGAGCCGGCCGACGAACTCCTTGGCCGCCTCGAAGGTCGTGTCGTCGGTGGCGATGCCGCGGATGAGCTCAACCAGCTCCATCAGCGGAACCGGATTCATGAAATGAATGCCGATGAAGCGCTCGGGCCGGTCGGTGCAGGCGGCAAGCCGCGTGATCGAGATCGACGAGGTGTTGGAGGCGATCAGCGCCTCCGGCTTCAGGACCGCGCAGAGGTCATGGAAGATCTTGCGCTTGACGTCTTCCTTTTCGATCGCGGTCTCGATGACCAGATCGCAATCGGCGAGGCCGTCGAGGCTGTCGGCGAGCGAGATATGGTTCAGCGCCTTGCTGCGCGCCTCGTCGGAAATGACCTTCTTGGCCACCTGGCGGGTCAGGTTGCCATTGATTGTCGCCATGCCCGATTTCAACCGGTCGGAGGTGACGTCGTTGAGCACCACGTCGAGCCCGGCCAGGGCGGCAACATGCGCGATGCCGTTGCCCATCTGTCCCGCGCCGATCACACCGAGCTTGTTGATCTGAGCCATGTTGTCATCCACCGGAACGGCGCGCCATCTGCGTCCGTCCATGCCCTAGAAGTGAGAACACCGGCCGCCGAGGTCCCATGCGGCCGGTGTCACAAGCGTTACTTACCGAGCTTGCCGAGCGCGTCGGTCAGTTCGGGAACCGCCTGGTAGAGGTCCGCCACCAGGCCATAATCGGCCACCTGGAAGATCGGCGCATCTTCATCCTTGTTGATGGCGACGATCACCTTGGAGTCCTTCATGCCGGCGAGATGCTGGATCGCGCCGGAAATGCCGACGGCCACATACAGCTCCGGAGCCACGACCTTGCCGGTCTGGCCGACCTGCCAATCGTTCGGCGCATAGCCGGCATCGACCGCGGCGCGCGAGGCGCCGACGCCGGCGCCGAGCTTGTCGGCGAGCGGCTCGATGTATTTGGCGAAGTTCTCGCGGCTCTGCATCGCGCGGCCGCCGGAGACGATGATCTTGGCTGAGGTCAGCTCGGGCCGGTCGCTCTTGGCGACCTCCTCGCCGAGGAAGCTCGACAGCGCCGGATCGCCGGCCGCCGCGACGGTCTCGACCGACGCGCTGCCACCCTCGCCGGCAGCGGCGAAGGTCGAGGTGCGCACGGTGATGACCTTCTTGGCGTCCTTCGACTTCACGGTCTGGATCGCGTTGCCAGCATAGATCGGCCGCTCGAACGTGTCGGGCGCGACGACCTTGATGATCTCCGACACCTGCATCACGTCGAGCAGAGCGGCGATGCGCGGCATCACGTTCTTGAAGCGCGAGGTCGCGGGCGCGACGATCGCATCGTAGGTCGCGGCGAGCTTGACGACGAGGTCGGCGAGCGGCTCGGCGAGATCATGCGCATAGGCCGCGTCATCGGCCAGCAGCACCTTCTTGACGCCGGCGAGCTTGGCGGCAGCTTCCGCAGCACCCTTGGCGCCCTGGCCCGCGACCAGCACGTCGACATCGGCGCCGAGGGCTGTGGCCGCCGTCAGCGCCTTGTTGGTCGCGTCCTTGATCCCGGCATTGTCGTGTTCGGCAATCAGCAGCGTGGCCATCAGAGCACCCCCGCCTCGGTCTTGAGTTTGTTGACGAGCTCGGCGACGTCCTTGACCTTGACGCCGGCCTTGCGGCCTGCCGGCTCGGTGGTCTTGAGGACCTCGAGACGCGGCGTGAGATCGACGCCGGTATCGGCGGCGGTCTTCTCGGCGATCGGCTTCTTCTTCGCCTTCATGATGTTCGGCAGCGAGGCGTAGCGCGGCTCATTGAGGCGCAGATCGGTGGTGACGATCGCCGGTCCCTTGAGCTTCACGGTCTGCAGGCCGCCATCGACCTCGCGGGTGACCTTGAAGTCCGAGCCGTCGACCTCGAGCTTGGAGGCGAAGGTCGCCTGCGCCCAGCCGAGCAGCGCCGCCAGCATCTGGCCGGTCTGGTTCGAATCGTCGTCGATCGCCTGCTTGCCGAGGATGATCAGTCCGGGCTGTTCCTCCTGGGCGACCGATTTGAGGATCTTGGCCACCGCCAGCGGTTCCACATTGCCCTCGGCCTTGACCAGGATGCCGCGATCGGCGCCCATCGCCAGCGCCGTGCGGATCGTCTCGGAGGCCTGCGCGGGCCCAATCGAGACCACCACCACCTCGGTCGCCTTGCCGGCTTCCTTCAGCCGCAGCGCTTCCTCGACGGCGATCTCGTCGAACGGATTCATCGACATCTTGACGTTGGCGAGCTCAACGCCCGATCCGTCGCTCTTGACGCGGACCTTGACGTTGTAATCGACCACCCGCTTGACCGGCACCAGAACCTTCATCGATCCTCTTTCGCTCTAATTTGTCCGGGGTTGACCTTTCGGGCGCGGAACCTAAAGCGCCCGTACCCCCCGGTCAACGCGCGAGGGGTGAAAAAAGCAACCTCGCACGCCGCCGGGTTAACGGTTCTGCCCTGGCACCCACAATACGTCACCCGCGCCGTTGCGGTTCGCGGCGCGGCTGGCCACGAACAGGAAATCCGACAGCCGGTTCATATAGCGGATGGCGGCCTCGCTGACGGGCTCGTCCGGCCTCCCCGCGAGTTCCGCGATCATTCGTTCCGCCCTGCGGCAAATGGTACGGGCGACGTGCAGATGCGCCGCCGCCGAGGTTCCGCCCGGGAGCACGAACGAGGTCAAGGGCGAGAGGCGCTCGTTGAGCGCATCGATGTCGCGCTCCAGCCGGTCGACCTGGCTGGCGACGACGCGCAGCCGCTCCGCCTTGCCCTCGCGCTGCGGCACCGCCAGGTCCGCACCGAGGTCGAACAGATCGTTCTGGATCAGCCCCAGCATCGCGTCGATCTCGGGCGCTTCGCCGAGATGGAGCCGGGCGACGCCAATGGCGGCGTTGGTCTCGTCGACGGTTCCATAGGCCGAGACGCGCAGATCATATTTGGGACGGCGCTCACCATTGCCAAGCGCGGTCGTGCCGTCGTCACCGGTGCGCGTGTAGATGCGATTAAGGACTACCATGTTGTTCTCAACGTCCCATCAACGTCCCATGGCCCAAATGGCCGCCATTGCAATGACGACCGCAACGAACTGCAGGATCACCCGCCAGCGCATGAGCTTCTGCGACAAATTCGGCGAACCGCCGCGCGTCATATTGACGAGGCCGAGAAACAGCACCAAGGCGACTGCGCCGATGGCGATAGGAAGGATGAATTTACCGAGGAGTGAAGCCATTGGGGCTAGATAACACCGCGCGGCTGGGAGCGCCATGGCGGATCGGATGCCGGCTGCTGCAACTTCTGGCTTTTGCGCCCGTATTATTGGATTGTAGAGGACCGGTTGTTTTCGCGGAGTGCAGGGACAGGTGAAGGCGCTTCGCTACATCTTCCACGTGGTCATGGATGCGTTCTACACGTTCCTCGCCGATGACGGCTGGGCGATCGCGAGCCATATCGCGCTGTCCACGCTGATGGCGCTGTTTCCGTTCCTGATCGTCCTGACCTCTCTCGCCGGCTTCCTCGGCTCCAAGGAGCTCGCCGATCAGGCCGCCACCTTGATGTTGGAAACCTGGCCAGCCCAGGTCGCGGATGCGCTGACCGGCGAGATCCACGACGTGTTGACCACGACCCGGACCGACGCGCTGACCATCGGCGCCGTGCTCGCGGTCTACTTTGCCTCGAACGGCGTCGAAGCGTTGCGGGTCGCGCTCAACCGCGCCTATGGCGTCATCGAGCAGCGCCGCTGGTATTGGCTGCGGCTGGAATCGATTGGTTATACGCTGGTCGCGGCCTTCACGGCGCTGGCGATGTCGTTCCTGATCGTGCTGGGCCCGCTGGTGTTAGCCACGGCGCGGCGCTATCTGCCGCTCGCGGTCGAAGCCAATGAGCGCTTCGTCAACCTTTCGCGCTACGGCATCACCATCAGCGCCCTGATCGTCGCCCTGTTCATCCTGCATGCCTGGCTGCCGGCGGGACGCCGCAGCTTCATGCAGATCATGCCGGGCATCGTCTTCACCTTCATCGCCTCGCTGGTGTCGGGCATCGTGTTCGGCCAGTATCTGGCGCGGTTCGCCAACAATTACGTGACGATGTATGCGGGGCTCGCCTCCGTGATCATCGCACTCGTGTTCCTCTATTTCATCGCCGCGATCTTCGTGTATGGCGGCGAACTGAACGCATCGATCATCAAGTCGCGGCTGCCGCGCGGTGTGTCACTTCAAGAAGCGCAGTCGCTAGAGCCCGCGGCGAAACGGGCTTGAGCAGGAACGCATCGGCACCGGCAGCGCGCGAGGCAGCCTCATCCTCGCCGCGGCCGGACACGCCGATGATCGGGATGTCGCCATGCGGGGCGCCGAGGGCGCGGATCCGCGCGACCGTCTCGATGCCGTTGATCCCCGGCAGCACCATGTCCATCAGCACCGCATCGTAGCTTCCTGCCGCGATCCGCTCCGGCGCAGCCTCACCGCGTCCGATGAACTCGGCCTGATGGCCGAGCTCATTGAGGATGGTGTTGAGCACCACGCGACCGAACGGGTTGTCCTCGACCCCGAGGATCCGCAACGGTCGCGCCGGCGCCAAGGTGACGCCGTCCTCGCCTTCGCCCATCGTCGTATGCGGGGCCGCGGCGACCAGCAGCGTGACCGTCAGCGTGAACGTCGTGCCGCCCCCCTCATGCGGCGTCACGACCACGTCGCCTCCCATGGCCCGCGCCAGTTGCCGGACCGACGACAGGCCGAGGCCGGCCCCGCCAAAGCGCGAGGCGATGGTGACATTGGCCTGGCTGAACGGCCGGAACAGCCGCTTGATCTCCTGCAGGGTCAGGCCGATGCCGGAGTCCGAGACGCGGAAGGCGACCGCAACCTTGCCTTTGGCGGCGCGCCTCGCCGGCTTGCCGCCGGCCGCCTTGGCCAGGGCGATCTCGAGCGCGACGCCCCCCTGCTCCGTGAACTTCACGGCATTGTCGATCAGGTTTTCCAGCGCCGCGCGCAGCCGTACGGGATCACCGATCACCAGCCCTGGCAGCGCGTCGGACACGTCGACGCGCGCCTCCAACCCCTTGGCGGCAGCGCGCCCCGACAGCGAGTCGCCGGCGGCGCGGGCCAGCACGCGCAGATCGAACAGATCCTCCCGCAGCGACGCGCCGGTGGTCTCGTCCTTGGCGGCGTCCACGAACAAGGTGGCCAGACTCGACAAATGCTCGGCGCCGGCCTTGATCGTATCGACCCAGCGCCGCTCACGCTCGCCGAGTTCGGAGGTGGCGAGCAGATCGCTGATGGCGAGAATGCCAGTGAGTGGCGTCCGGACCTCGTGCGCGAAGACCGCCAAGGCGGCTTCGACGACCCCCGCGGCCGGCGTTGCTGTTGCGGCGGCCTTCAGCACCGGCTTGGCCGATCCAGACTTGGTGGACCCCGACTTGGTGGATCCAGTTTTGGCCACGTTCCGATCGACCCCAGCCATCGCCGTGACCTGAGGAACCCGCTTCTTCAAAGGCCGCGCTTTGGCGCGCTCTTTAGCCGCCGTCGTCTTGCCGGCTGACGCGCGGGACTGTTCTGCCGTGGAGGGCGCCTTTCCGCCGCGCGTCGCGGACGCGCCGGCGGCCCTGGACGCGGCCGGCTTAGCCGATCGGGCCCGACGCCCCGTACTCATCTTCCGAACGCGCTTCATCATGGCCCCTATGACATGAACTCCGGAAACGAAGGGGCACTTATACTGTCATGTCTCTCGTGCCGCTTTCGATTGAAGCTCCCGATTACCCGCGCTGCTTGTCAGCATGGCACGGTCGTTCCCGGGTGTCACGATCCGCCCGAGGTTGTCCCCGCCGGAAACATGCGAAGAGACCGGACAAAGCAGCCGAAACGGCTACACCAAGCCAATCCTGTGTCGGATTTCCGCCGATGATACGCCTTCCGCGCGCAGAGCGCGCAATCCGGTCGCGCGATTGGACTTGGACAGCTTGTGGCCATCGCCATCGCGAATCAGTTGGTGATGGCGATAGAGCGGCGCAGGCAGGCCGAGCAAGGCCTGGAGCAGCCGATGGACGCTGGTGGCTTGAAACAGATCCTGGCCGCGGACGACCTCGGAGACCCCCTGCAGGGCATCGTCGATCACCACGGAAAGGTGATAGCTGGTCGGCGTCTCCTTGCGCGCGAGCACCACGTCCCCCCACGCCTCAGGCCGCGCAATTGTGACGCCGGTCTCTCCGGCCGGCCCGCTGCCGAGCTCGTCCCAGCTCACCTCGCCCACCCGCGCGACCGCAGCCGCCATGTCGAGCCGCAACGCATAAGGCATGCCCCGCGCCATCAGCTCTGCACGCTGAGCATCAGACAGCTGCCTGGCCGCTCCCGGATACAGCGGGGAGCCGTCGGGATCACGCGGCCAGTCGCCGTCGGCGTCCCGTTGCGCCACCAGGCGGGCAATCTCGGCCCGGCTCTCGAAGCTCGGATAGACGAGCCCCATGGCCTGCAGCCGCGCCAGCGCCGCGCGATACTCCGGCAAATGCTCCGACTGCCGCCGCACCGGCAGCTCCCAGGTGATGCCAAGCCAGGCAAGATCCTCGTAGATCGCCTGCTCATAGTCGGGCCGGCAGCGGGTCGGGTCGATGTCCTCGATGCGCAGCAGGAAGCGGCCGCCGGCGTCCTGCGCGCGCTGGAAGTTCAAAAGTGCCGAATAGGCATGGCCGAGATGCAGGTAGCCGTTCGGGCTGGGGGCAAATCGGAAAACGGGTGGCATGTCACATCGTCCTTGCCGGAGTTGAGCAGACGTGATCCGACAATGATCCTTTGTAGGAAGGTTCGATCCGAGATGGATGCGCGGGTCAAGCCCGCGCGCATGACGCTGGAGAAAGTCCCAAGAGCCCATGACCCTGCACCTCGACAGCCAGGATGCCCTCGAGGACGCGGTCCGCACGCTGGTGACGCAGGACAAGCGGCTGGCGCCGATCCTGGCCGCAACCGGCATGCCGGCGCTGCGGCGGCGGGAGCCGGGCTTTGCCGGCATCGCCCACATCGTCTGCGGCCAGCAACTGTCGACCGCGAGCGCGGCGGCGATATGGGGCCGACTGCAGGCGGCGTTCGACCCATTCGATCCCGACGCGATCCGCCGCGCCCGCGCCGACCGGCTGGGACGGCTCGGCCTCTCCGCCGCCAAGATCAAGACGCTCAAGCACATCGCGCGCGAGCTCGGCGCCGGGCGGCTCAATCTCGACGTGCTCGCCAATGAGGACGCCGACGCGGCCCACGCCACGCTGACCACCCTGCCCGGCATCGGGCCCTGGACGGCGGACGTCTACCTGCTGTTCTGCCTCGGCCATGGCGATGCCTGGCCGGCCGGCGACCTGGCGGTGCAGGAAGCGGTGAAGGTCGGGCTGGGCCTGGCAACACGCCCGACCGCCAAGCAGATGATGCCGCTGGCGGAAGGCTGGCGTCCGCTGCGCGGCGCGGCCGCGCATCTGTGGTGGAGCTATTACCGCGTGCTCAAGAAGCGGGAGGGCATCATCGCGCCGGCCAACTAACAACGCCGGCGCACGCCGTTTGAAACAAAGTTGGGGTTGCAAAATGGTCATGTATACCGGCCAGGATCGGGCATGCGATGCCCATGAACGGCCGAGGTTCCATCATGCAATCGAACGACTTCATCGTCGCACGCCAGGATCTGGAGACTTGCCGGACAATCAGCACGGAACGTCCTGACCGTGACGCGCTGCCGAGCGATGCGCTGCTGGTGAAGGTCGACCGCTTCGCCTTCACCGCCAACAACATCACTTACGCGCTGCTCGGCGAGCAGCTGAAATACTGGCAGCTGTTTCCCGCGCCAGACGGCTTCGGCATCATTCCGGTCTGGGGCTTCGGCGACGTGATCGCGTCCCGCAATCCGGCGGTCGCCGAGGGTGAGCGCTTGTTCGGCTACTTCCCGATGGCGACGCATCTTTGCATCGAAGCCGCCGATATCAGCAAGCGCAGCCTGCGCGACGCGGCCGCGCATCGCCAGGGCGTCGCACCGGTCTACAATGCTTACGCGCGCATCGGCGGCGATGCGGCCTTCGCCGGCCGGCAAGGCGACCACCAGGCTCTGCTCCGGCCGCTGTTCATGCTGTCGTTCCTGGTCGACGACTTCCTGGCCGAGCAGATGCATTTCGGCGCGACCACCGTGATCCTGTCGTCGGCCTCGAGCAAGACCGCCTTCGGCCTCGCGCACCTCCTGCATACGCAACGCCGGGGCATCCGCGTGATCGGGCTGACCTCGCCGTCCAACGCCGCCTTCGTCCGCTCGCTCGGCTGCTACGATGAGGTGGTGACCTATGACGCGGTCGACACGCTCGACGCGACAACGCGCGCGGCATTCGTCGACATGGCGGGCCATGCCGGCCTGCGCGCCGCGCTGCATCGGCACTATGGCGACAATCTCGTCTATTCCGGCCGCGTCGGCCTGACGCATCAGGACGGCAGCGACGACGCCACGCCGCTTCCCGGCGCCCGGCCCAGCTGGTTCTTCGCGCCGGACCAGATCAGGAAGCGGGCCAAGGCGTGGGGGCCGGGCGGCGTCGAGACCCGGCTCCGGGCGGCGTGGCGCGACTTTGCCCCGCGGCTCGATGGCTGGCTCACGATCACGGATGCACGCGGGCCGGAGGCTGTGCGGCGGGTCTATCTCGACACATTGAACGGCCGCGTTCCGCCGCACGAGGCGCATATGCTGACGATGGCGGATTGAGCGGATGTCCGCCTGCGGGAGAACCGTGTAGCCTTGCGAGACTTCAGCTTTCAGGGGGAGCGCCAGGCGATGTCCATTCTCGGCACCGGGGACTACATCTATCGCGTCGTGAAGGACTGGGCGAAGCTGCCCGACGGCTGGGCGCTGAGCGACGTCGCTTCCGTTGCCGTCGACAGCAAGGATCGCCTCTACGCCTTCAACCGCGGCGCTCATCCGATGATCGTGTTCGATCGCGACGGCAATTTTCTGACGAGCTGGGGTGAGGGCCTGTTCCGCCGCGCGCATGGCCTGTCGATCGACGCCGATGACAATCTGTACTGCACCGATGATGGCGACCATACGGTGCGTAAATGTACGCCCGAGGGCAAGGTGCTGCTGACCATCGGGCTGCCGGAGCGCCCCGCTCCGTTCATGAGCGGCGAGCCGTTCAACCGCTGCACCCACACCGCGCTGTCGCCGTCCGGCGAGATCTACGTGTCCGACGGCTACGGCAACGCGCGGGTCCACAAATACACGCCCGACGGCCGGCTGATCCGCAGCTGGGGTGAACCGGGCTCGGATCCCGGCCAGTTCAACATCGTTCACAACATCGCGACCGATGCCGACGGTTTCGTCTATGTGGCGGACCGCGAGAACCACCGCATTCAGGTGTTTGACGGCAATGGCCGCTACGAGACGCAGTGGAACAATCTTCACCGGCCCTGCGCGCTGTGCGCCTGCGGGTTCAGGCGCAAGACCTTCATCATTGGTGAGCTCGGTCCGGGCATGCCGGTCAATCTCAACGTTCCCAATCTCGGCCCGCGCCTGACGATCACGGATGCGAGCGGAACGCGCATCGCCCGCCTCGGGGGCGAACACGGTCCCGGGCTTGAAACCGGCCGTTTCCTGGCTCCTCACGGCCTGGCGATCGACAGCCGCGGCGACATCTATGTCGGCGAAGTCGGCGTGACCAACTGGAGCACCAGCTTTCCGGACCGCCCGATGCCGGCCGAGGTGCAGACCCACCGCTGTCTGCAGAAGCTGCAGCGGATGCCGGCGTGACCGCGTCGTTTCACGCCCCTCGGCAACGCCGATTTGCAACTGACATGCAATGCAGCGACGGGAGGTTCCGCCACCGTTCCGACCGACTTGGGGATCAGGCTGGGAGCGTGGGAGAAGTGGAGTCAAGCCATTCTTGGGGCTTCACAATCCCGTCACGCTGCATGTAGTATCTGGGGGCATGCTGCTTCGCAGCCGTTATGGAGGCCAGGAGCGTTACTTGAACGCACATGTCTCGCAAGGCGGTTGGCCGGTGTTGGTGCTGAACGCGGACTTCCGGCCGCTGAGTTACTACCCGCTGTCTCTCTGGTCGTGGCAAGACGCGATCAAGGCGGTGTTCCTCGATCGCGTCAACATTGTCGAGTACTACGACAGGGCGATCCGAAGTCCATCCTTTGAGATCCAGCTGCCAAGCGTCGTTTCGCTAAAATCCTTCGTCAAACCGACGACGCATCCGGCCTTCACCCGCTTCAACGTCTTTCTGCGCGACCGCTTCGTCTGCCAATACTGCCACTCCGGCGACGACCTCACCTTCGACCACGTCATTCCGCGCAGCAAGGGTGGCCAGACCACCTGGGAAAACGTCGTCGCCGCCTGCTCGCCCTGTAACCTGAAGAAGGGCAATCTGACGCCGCAGCAGGCCAAGATGTTTCCCAAGCAGGCGCCCTACGCGCCGACCGTCCACCAGCTCCATCGCAACGGCCGGCTGTTTCCGCCGAACTACCTGCACGACAGCTGGCTCGATTATCTGTATTGGGATACCGAGCTCGATCCGTAGCAGCGCGGTTCGTCCGGGTGTCGTACCCTGCGGCGTCTCGGGTTTGCTGCAACGGCGCAGCGCGTGCACGGCGCTGAGGCAAGGCATCGGCCGTTGCCGGATGGCGCGTCGCTCATGCGCAACGTCATCCCCTGATCGCCCGCCGGCACCTCACTCCGTCTCGGAATAGCGCCGCTCGAACTCCCACACGTCCTCGAAACCGATCAGCCGGTTGAACTCGGCGAAGGAGAACATCGGCACCGCCTCCGTCGTGGTCCCGTGCCGTCGCAGATCGTCATAGGCACGCGTGAGCGCCTCCGCCGTCGCCAGGAAGCCGACCGCCGGAAAGATCGCGACTGCGAAGCCGAGCTGCTTGAGCCGATCGGCCGAAAGCATTGGCGTCCGGCCGCCATTCACCATGTTGGCGAGCAGCGGCTTGTCGATCATGCGGCCGATCTCGGCCATCTCCACCTCGCTTTCCGGGGATTCAACGAACACGATGTCGGCGCCGGCGTCCGCATAGGCGCGGCCGCGGCTGATCGCCTCGTCGAGCCCCTTGCCCGAGCGGGCATCGGTGCGGGCGATGATCAGGAAATCGGCGGAGCTGCGCGCGTCCGAAGCAACCTTGATCTTGCGGACCATGTCCGCCGTGGGAATGACGCGGCGATGCGGCGTGTGCCCGCATTTCTTCGGAAACTCCTGGTCCTCGAGCTGGATCGCGGTGACACCGGCTTTCTCGTAGCCGCGCACGGTGTGACGGACATTGAGGAGGCCTCCATAACCGGTATCGGCATCGGCGATCACCGGCGTCTTCGTCATCGCCACGATGCGGGCGATGCGATCGAGCATCTCCGAATAGGTCGCAAGCCCGGCATCAGGCAGGCCGAGCGACGAGGCGACCGTGCCGTAGCCGGTGACGTAAAGCGCATTGAAGCCCATGCGGTCGGCGATCAATGCCGAGATGAGATCATAGACTCCGGGTGCCGCAATGAAATCGCCTGTTGCGAGCGCCTGCCGCAGGGCTGGGTCCGGCATCGTCGTCCCTCTCGTTCGAGATCCATCCAGTCGCGAGCGTAACAGCCTCGCTTGATGCTTCAACGTCGAAGTGACGACCGGCGCGCGGCCCATCTCATTTGGCGAGGCCGGCGATGTAGGCCAGCGCGTCCTGCTCGCTGACGACATCGGCATACTTCGCGTTCATGTCGAACAGATTGGCCTCATGCGGGCCCTGATGACGATCGCCGCAGGCCTCCCTGACGACGACCGGGATGAACCCGTGGCTGCAGGCATCGACGCAGGATGCCCTCACGCAGCCGCTGGTGGTGAGGCCGGTGATGATCAGGGTGTCGATGCCCCAGCTTGTCAGCGTCGAGGCGAGCGAGGTACCGAAAAAGGCGCTCGGATATTGTTTGGAGACGACGAGCTCGTCGTCCCGGACGTCGAGGCCGGCGGGCCATGCGCCCAGCGGGCTCCCTGCCAGGAAGTGCCGCAGCGGCTTCGCCTTTTGATAGAAGCGGCCGCCGTTCAAGGCATGCTGATGATAGACGACATTGGTGTAGATCACCGGAACCCTGGCGGCGCGGGCGGCATTGCGCACCCGGATCGCGGCAGCCAGCGCGTCGTCCACATCGGCATAGAGGTCGCAGCCCGGCTCGAAATAGGCCTGTACGAAATCGATCAGGATCAGGGCCGGACGGCCGCCGAAGCCGAGGCGGTTTTCATAGACACCCTTGTAGTTGTCGGTGGCGTCGGAGCTCATGAGCAGATCCACTCCTGTATTGCTATCGGGCAGGCGCGGCGGCGAAGCCGCCACGCTTGCCTTTGCATGCAATCGCGAGCCGGCCGCATGCGCGGTCACGCCGCCGGCAACAGCCGCGCGGCGCGGGATGTCATCAGCGGCTGGACATGCTGGCCGAAGCTCTCAATGCCCTGGACGAAATCGTCGAAGGTCAGCATCAAGCCTTTCGTCCCCGGCACGCTGGCGGCTTCGTCGAGCAGCCTGGCCACCGTGGCATAGGAGCCGACAATGGTTCCCATGTTGAAGTTGAGCGCCTGCTCCGGCAGGTTGATGGTCTTGGCGGTCGAGGACCCCGCCGCCGACTGGTCCTTCGAGCCCTGGTCAGCCATCCAGGCCAGTGCATCGACATCGGTGCCGTCCTTGTAGGCCTGCCACTTCGCCATGGCCGCCTCGTCGGTCTCGTCCGCGATCACCATGAACAGGACATAGGCGCCGACGTCGCGGCCGGTCTTGGCGACCGCATCGAGCAACTGCTCGTTGAGCTTGACATGGGCGGTCGGCGTGTTGACGCCGGAGGCGAGCACGAAATTGTAGTCGGCGTAGGTTGCGGCGAAGGCCATGCCGGTCGGACTCTGCCCCGCCGCCACGATCTCGATCTTGTGCGCCGGCAACGGCTTCATGTGGCAGTCCGTCATCTGGAAGTACTTGCCCTTGAAGTCGGAGGCCCCCGTCCGCCACAGCTCCTGCATCACCTGCACATACTCGGTCGAATAGGCGTAGCGGTAGCCGAAATAGTCGTCGCCGGGCCACAATCCCATCTGCTCATACTCGGCCTTGGCCCAGCCGGAGACGATATTGATGCCGAAGCGGCCGCCGGAGATGGAATCGATGGTGGTTGCCATGCGCGCGACGATCGCCGGCGGCAGGGTCAGCACTGCGGTGGACGCGAACAGCTTGATCCGCGAGGTCACCGCGGCCAGCCCCGCCATCAGCGTGAAGCTTTCCAGATTGTAGTCCCAGAACTCGCTCTTGCCGCCGAACCCACGCAGCTTGATCATCGAAAGGGCGAACTCGAAACCATAATGCTCCGCCCGCTGCACGATCTGCTTGTTGAGCTCGAACGTCGGCTTGTACTGCGGCGAGGCCGTGGAGATCAGCCAGCCATTGTTGCCGATCGGGATGAAGACGCCCAAATCCATTGCGGTCGATCCTTGTGCCAGAAGCCCCGGATCGACGCGAGCAAGGCTGATGCCAAGTCGGTATTATGCAGCCGCGCAGGGTCGCACCGGCTCCGGACAGATGGCGACTGCCCAGCGGACGGTCACATGCCTGCAGCCGCAGCTTCGGGAATGAGCAACCTCAGCGGGTGTCGCGGTCATGCGATCCGCGACGCCGGGAGCCTCAGCCGCTGGGCCGCGCCCGCCATGACCCACCCCGACCGGCTGGGCCGCCGCCGGCCGCAAGGCGGCGTCATCACCGGCCTTCCGGCCCAGGGCTGCCGGGATGGTTCCAGCCCGGTTGCATATTTCATCGCGGATTAACGCCGCCTTAGTCCCCTTTCCGCAAGCTCTTCGACTGCCGCATGGGCCGTCGCCAGGACGGCCTCCGCCATCACCGATTCAGCAGGGCCTTCCGTTCCGCGCATGCCGACCGCACCCAGCGACCCCAAGGCGGCAGCGCTGGCGAAAGCCCAGGCCGCGAGCTCGCTGCAGAACATCTTCCTGACCCTGCTGTCGAACGTGGCGATCGCGACCTCGCTGGCGCTGCTGTTCTATTTCCGTGAAGGCAACACACTGATCTTCTGGTGGCTCGGCGCCGCGATCGCCTTCGCCGTGCTGCGCGCCGGATGGGTCTCGCGGCTCAAATCCTCGGGCCGCATCGCGCAGGATCCGCAGCCCGTGCTGCGCAGCCTGACCGTGATGGCCCTTGCCAGCGGCCTGCTCTGGTCAGTGGTGCCGCTCGCTTTGCCGCTGTTCTCGCACGCACAGAACGTCAACGACGTCGTCTTCATCATGGCCGGCACCACCACCGGCGCGATCATCCAGAGCCTCGCCTATTCGCCGATGGCGATCGCCTTCAGCGCCCCGGTGATGGCTGCGACCATTCTGCGCATGCTGCTCTCCGGCAGCGACGTCGGCTACATCGTCGCGGCCGACGTGGTCTTCCTGACCGTCATGCTGTTCCGCGCGGCGCTGCTCGGCGAACGCAATTTCACCACCAGCCAGAACACCGCGTTCGAGGCCACCGCGCTGGCGGCCTCGCTCGCTGACGCCAACCAGGCCTTGGAGCGGCTGGTGCGGATGGACTCGTTGACCGGGCTGGCCAATCGCAGCCACTTCCGCAGTGTGGCCGGCGCGGCCTGCGCGGCCGGAACCGGGGTCGCGTTCCTGCTGTTCGACGTCGACAACTTCAAGACCATCAACGACACCCGCGGCCACGATGCCGGCGACCGGGTGCTGCAGACATTGGCTGCGCTGCTGTGCTCGGCCTGCGGCGCCGATGATCTGCCGGTGCGATTGGGCGGCGACGAGTTCATCGTGGTGCTGCAGGGTGCGAACGCGGACCGTCGCGCAGTGGCGCTGGGCGAACGACTGATGAGCGCGCTGCTGCGCCCGGTCCTGATTGCGGGCCAGCCCTTGACGGTCAGCTGCTCGATCGGCATCGCGGCCCATGCCGCTGGCGCCATCGATCTGGAGGAACTGTCGGCCAGGGCCGACGCCGCGCTCTATCGCGCCAAGGAGGATGGGCGGGCCTGCATGCGGGTGTTCGACGCGCAGATGCAGTCCGCTTTGACATTGCAGCGCCGCCTTGACTTTGAGCTCGCCGCCGCGCTGGCGCGGCGCGAATTGCATGTCGAGTTTCAGCCGCAGGTCGCAATGGCCACGCAGGAGATCATCGGCTTCGAGGCGCTGCTGCGCTGGAACCACGCCTGCGCGGGACTGATCCCGCCGCCCGACATCGTCACCGCGGCGATCCGGTTGCGCCTGTCCGCGCAGCTCACGGAGTTCGTCGGCGAGCGGGTCTGCGCCTTCCTGCGCGCGCTCGACCGCAAGAAGGCGCCGCAGATCAGGGTGTCGATCAACGTCTCGCCGCGCGAGTTCCCGATCCACTCGCCGGCCCAGACCCTCAAGACGGTGTCGGAGCGCTACGGGGTCGATCCCAAGCGGATCGAGATCGAGGTCACCGAGGAGGCGATGTTCGACCCGAAGCGCTGCGCCGACGAGCTGAAGCTGATCGATCAATACGGCTTTGCCCTCGCCATCGACGATTTCGGCGTCGGCCATTCCTCGATCGCCAACCTGATGGCGGTCGAGATCGACACCATCAAGATCGACCGCTCCTTCATCCACGGCATCGCCGGCAATCGCAGGGATCAGCAGCTCGTCGCCGCCATCACCGCGGTGGCCCTGCCGCTCGGCCACCGCATCATCGCCGAGGGCGTCGAGAGCGAGGCGGATGCGGAGTGCCTGCGCATGCTCGGCTGCTCCTACGGTCAGGGCTGGCTCTATGGCAAGCCGATGAAAGAGGACGAGGCGATCGGCTGGCTGGTGCAGCGTCGAGCCGCTGCTATCGAGCCGCTGCCGCGCAGCGCTTAGTCGGCGATGTGAGGCCCGCACGCGCAGGCCGCGGCCCGTCAATACGTGAAGACAGCATGCGCGAGGATCGGGGCGAACGCGCCGGCCCAGGCCGCGGCGACGACGACAATCAGCCCCGGTATCAGCCGCGCCGCGAATGACCCGCCGCCGCTGGTCCATGCCACGACGATCTTGCTGATGGTGTTCGCCGTCAGCGCCGCGAGCACCGGAATGACCGCTTCGGCGGTGCTGATCTTCCCGGAGGCGACGAGCGTGGCAGTCGCCGCCGCCGGCGCATGCGTGTCGACGAGGCCGGCCACCGCGGCGCTCACCACGAGGCCGGCCTCGCCGAAGGCCTGGCGCAAACCGGCGGAGAGCACGAGCACCACGGAGATCGTCAATGCCAGCAACAAGGCCCCGGGCAGGCTGAAAGCGCGTCCGAGCTCCAGGTCCGCGGAGCCCGTCTGCCGCAGGCCGAGGACAGTGAAGACCGCGCCATAGAGCGCGGCCGCCCCGCCCGCACATAATAGCGGGATCAGCAGCGCCTTGAATGCCGGCACGCTGGTTGCCGCCAGCACCGCAGCGAGCTGCACGATGGTGGCAAGCGTGGACAGCGTTGCGCCCGCCGCGGCGGCTCCGGCCAGCTCGGGCAGCTTCCGCGCGCGGGCGCCCATCGCTCCTATCGTGGCCGTACTGGAGACGAAGCCGGAGGCAAAGCCGGACACTGCGAGTCCGCCGCGGGCGCCGAGCAGGCGCATCGCAACATGCCCGGCCGCCCCGATCGCCATCATCAGCACGACCAGCATCCAGATCGAGCGCAGGTTGAGCGCGCCGAACGGACCGATCGGCTGGTCGGGAAGCAGCGGCAGCACCACCAGGGTGGCTGCGGCAAAGATCAGTCCATCCTTGAGCTCGCCTTCGCTCAGCACCGAGCGCACGAAGCCGTGCAGCACCGGCCGGGCGGCGAGCAGCACCGTCAGGATCACCGCGACTCCGGCTGCCAAAGCGGCGTGCTCGGTGGCGAGCCCCCCCAGCAGAACCGTCAGGACCAGCGCCGTCTCCGACGTCAGTCCGGGATCATCGCTGCGGGACCGCGAATAGGCGATGGCCGTCAGGACGACGACACCGGCGGTGACGACCGCGAGCAGCATCTTGCCGCCGATCAGCATGCTGATAGCGCCCGCGAGCGACGCGACGGCAAAGGTCCGCAATCCCGCCGGCGATCGTCCCGGCCCCTCGCCCTTCCGTCGTTCCCGCTCGAGTCCGATCAGCAGACCGATGCCGAGCGCGACGACGATTGCGACGAGTTCGCGGCTGGAGCTGAGGGTCATGATCTCGGACATGGACATGGTTCCGGATCGCCCAATTGCAGCGCCGCGTCAATCGGTCCTTCCGGACAGGGCGCGGACGGCGCCGATGATCAGCATGCATGTCGTCAGGCTGAGCATAGGCCCCTCGCGGCACGGACCCATCGCCGACCGCCGCCGCGAGCCATCGACTGACTATCGCGAAGATTGTCAGGTCGCCACTGAGATCCTCTATCTCCTCGGCGAGTTCCTGGCGTCGTTCTGACGCCAAGACAATCACGCCGTGTCGCGCCCGCCACAGCCAGCCGCTCTCCTCCACCACCGCAATTGTCAAACCACTCGCGATGTGATTAGTAGCCGCCGGCGTCGAGCATTCCGCTCCGCCGCACAGGAGAGAGACGATGACTGCGATCATCCGTTGCTCCGCCAGGAGCCGTCGGGCCTGATCCTCGCTTAGCCGAGGCCTGGTCCGGCACGCGTGCGTCCGCACGCGCTGACTATCCCTGACAAGATCGTCCTATCTCTCCAAGGTACCCACATGGGCAATTCCCATCGCGTGGACGGCCGTGCGCCGGTCCACGGCTTCTACACATCCAGCTCCTGGATCGAGGGCGCCGCTGTGCGCCAGCTCGAAACAGTCGCTGACATTCCTGGCGTGCGCGCGGTCGCCGGCCTGCCGGACCTGCATCCCGGCAAGTTCGGCCCGGTCGGCTGCGCCATCCTCGCCGACCAGATCCATCCGGCCTTCGTCGGCTCCGACGCCGGCTGCGGCATGGCACTGTATCAGCTCGATCTCGCGTCCCGCCGCATCCGCGTCGACAAGGCGGCCGACCGGCTGCGCGACATCGCAAAGCCCTATGACGGCGATATCGCAAGCGAGCTGATAGCTCACGAGCTGCCATCGTCCGATTTCGATGCCGCGCTCGGCACAATCGGCGGCGGCAATCATTTCTGTGAGCTGCAGGCGGTGGAAGAGGTGTTCGATCCGAGCTGCGGCATCGATCGCGACCGCGCCTATCTGCTGGTGCATTCGGGCTCGCGCGGCCTCGGCCACGCCTTGCTCGAACGGCATGTCGCGGACGGGCTCAAGCCGCTCGCGCCCGACACCGAGGCCGGACAGGCGTATCTGGCAGCACATGATCATGCGCTGCGTTGGGCGTCGTTGAACCGGGCTATCATCGCACGGCGGGCAGCGACGGCCCTGCGCTGCGAGGCCGTCTCCGTCTGCGCGTGCTCGCATAATTGCATCGCGCATCGCGCCGAGGGCATGCTGCACCGGAAGGGTGCGGCACCGTCGGATCAAGGCCTCGTCGTTGTGCCAGGCTCGCGTGGCGCGCTGTCTTATCTGGTCGCACCGCTCGCCACGGCGCCCCAGGAGGCACTGTGGTCGATCGCCCATGGCGCCGGCCGCAAGTTCGACCGGTCGTCGATGATCGGCCGCGTCGGCGCCACCAAGTCGGATCGCGAGCGGCTGTCACGCAATCCGTTCGGTGGCCGCGTGATCTGCGAGGATCGCGCGCTGCTCGCCGAGGAGGCGCCGGAGGCCTACAAACCGATCGCCGGCGTCATCGCCGATCTCGAAGCGTTCGGGCTTGCGCGCGTCGTCGCCAGCTTCCGGCCGCTGGTCACGGTGAAGAAGATCGCAACGATCCGACCGCGCAAGGAGGACCGCCGATGAGGCGGCTCCTTCTCACGGCGGGGCGCGGTCCCGCCGAGTGCAGGCTCGCGGTCGCGCATGCACTCCAAGCGCTCGCAGCCGAAGCCGATGCAGCGGATTGCGATTGCGCGATCGCTCAAAACGAGGCGGACCGGCTCGGCCCGGCCAGCGCGATCGTCGTGCTCGATGGACCTCTCGCGGACCAGATCGCGCAGCGCTGGACGCAGGGCCCGCTGCTCTGGGTGTGCCGCAGTCCGCTGCGGCCGCATCACGGCCGCAAGAACTGGTTCGTCGGCATCGTCGATCTGCCGCTGCCGCACCAGGTGCCGGACCTCGCGGCCGCCGACGTCAGGTGCGAGAGCTTTCGCGCCGGCGGGCCCGGCGGCCAGCACCAGAACAAGACGGAGAGCGCTGTGCGCGCCATCCACCTGCCGACCGGGCTCACCGCAATCGCGCGCGACGGCCGCTCCCAGCATCGCAACCGAGCGCTGGCGCTCACGCGCCTTGCCGCGTTGCTGGACGGCCGCGCGCGCCTGGCCGAGGCCGGCGAAGCGCGGCTGGTCCACGCCGCGCATGATCGCGTCCAGCGCGGCGCCGCGGGCCTGCGCTTCGAAGGTCCGGCGTTCAGAGCGGTTGAATGAGGATTGGGCAGCCAGGCGGCGAAACGCTCCTGGCTGCTCCTTCATGGAGCAATCGTGCCCAGTCATCCCACCCCAGCACGCTGCCATGCGCGTCGGTCTGCAGATTCGCGGATGACACGGCGTCGCCGAACGGCTAAGCGGACCGCCCCCCCGGACTGGAAACGAGACGAGCATGGCGGCAGCGGCCTATTGCGGCATCGACTTCGGCACTTCGAACACCACGGTCGGCCTCAGCGATCACGCCTCCGCACAACTGATCCCGCTGGAGGGGGAGCATCGCACCCTGCCGAGCGCGATGTTCTTCGATTTCGAGGATCACGGCGTGCAGTTCGGGCGCGGCGCAATCGAGCGCTACCTGACCGGCCATGACGGCCGCTTCATGCGCGCGCTGAAGAGCATTCTCGGCACCGCGCTGATCCACGAGAAGACCTACATCCGCCAGAAGGCGGTGCCGTTCGCCGGCATTCTCGGCTTCTTCTTCGCGCATCTGAAAACGCAGATCGAAACCCGGCTCGGCCAGGAGATCGATCAGGTCGTGCTCGGCCGCCCGGTGCGCTTCGTCGACAAGGACGACGCGGCCGATGCCGAGGCGCAGGCCGCACTGGAGCAGATCGCGCGCGAGCAGGGCTTCAGGCACATCGCGTTCCAATACGAGCCGATTGCAGCGGCGCTCGATTATGAGCAGCAGGTGACGCGCGAGGAGCTGGTGCTGATCGTCGACATCGGTGGCGGCACCTCGGACTTCTCGATCGTGCGCGTGTCGCCGGAGCGGCGCAGCGAGGCTGACCGCGAGGGCGACATCCTCGCCAATGGCGGCATTCATATCGGCGGTACCGATTTCGACCGGTTGCTCAGCCTCAAGAGCGTCATGCCGCATCTCGGCTATGGCAGCCTGACCGCCGACGGCAAGCGCAATCTGCCGACGCTGTACTATCACGAGCTCGCCACCTGGCACCGCATCAACCAGCTCTACAAGAAGGGCGTCATCAACGAGCTGCGCCAGATCCGCTATGAGGCCGACCGGCGGGACCTCGTCGACCGTTTCATCAAGGTCGTGGAGGACCATCGCGGCCATACGCTCGCGATCGGCGTCGAGCAGGCCAAGATCGCGCTGACCGCGGCAAAGTCGACGACCGCGGTACTGTCGGAGAAGGACGACTGGGCGCGCATCAAGTTCACCCGCAAGGATTTCGATCGTGCCATCGCCGATTCCGTCGAGCGGGTCGTGAGAACGGTGACGACGCTGCTCGATGATGCGGACGTCGAAGCGGCTGCCATCAACACCATCTTTCTCACCGGCGGTTCGAGCATGGTCCCGACCTTGCGGGAGGCCATCCTCGCGCTGTTTCCGCATGCCCGCGTCGCCGAGACCGACCTGCTCGGCAGCGTCGGCCTCGGGCTGGCGCTCGATGCCCGGCGCAAGTTCGGCTGAGCCCGCGTCAGCGCGGCATGTCCGCGGCGGACGGTGCCGGCCTGGACGACAGTGACACGGCATTGGCTGGGCGCGGCGCCGGGCTGCGCTTGGCGGCAGCTGGTCGAGGAGCCGCCACGCGTGCCGGCCGCTCCGGCGCTCCGGTCCGAATGATGCTCCAGGGCTCGGAGCCGGCCGGCGCGCGCGTGAGAACGGTCGCGGGCGGCCGGGTGCGGCGCGGACGCGGCAACTCGCCGCGCGGCGGCGGAATCACGGGCGCCACAACGTCCGGCTTCGCCTCAACAGGCGGCACCGGATCGGCGGATGCGGTGACCTGCGCCACCAGCGCGGACGTCTCCACGGCCGGCTGCTCTGGCGCAGGAACCGGCGCGGCGGCCGGCGCCGCGACAGCGGTCTCCGCAGACATGATGATCGCTCCGGTGTCTTCGCGAGCCTGCTGAGTCTGAAGCACGTCGCCGGGGAGCAGTACGCCCATGGCCGTGAGCCCGCACGCCAGGGCCCTGGCGCGCAAGACCACAGTCGAATGATCCGGCGAGACGATCAGGCCGCGGAACAACCGGCTGACCATGTCGACGCCGGCCACCGAGAGAAAGGCCGCCAAGCCCAGGCTGCCGCCGACACTCGGCAAGATTGCTGAGGCCTTCACCAGAAGGGCAGTCAAGGTCGCCGCGGCCAGCAGCGGCTGCAGCACGCCGCGCAGCCGGTGCGGCGATGACATGCCCAGGAAGCAGCCGGCATAATAGGCATCCGCGACTGGGAGATCGTCGGGACGCATCAGCTGCAGCGCGAACAGGCCGATGAAGGCCACGGTCGCCGAGACGAAGATCCGCGCTGCGCGCGCTGCCGTGACCATGCCCGGCAGTCTCTGCATGATCATGGTTGCGATCATGCCGGTGACACAGAGCTCGAAGATGACGAAGGTCCCGCCGAGCCCCTGGTCAAACCCGTCCATCCCGATCAGACGGACCGGCTCGCCGCCATTGCCGAGCATCGGTGCCAGACTGAGCAGGACGAACGACGCCACCGCTGCGAGCGCGCCGAAACGGCCGCCATAGCCGCGCAGCAGCACGATCCGCAGCCGGATTTCGATTGTACAGAAGGCGAGGAACATCACCCCGCAAAATGCAGACAACACGAGGAAAGAGGTTTCCGCGGACAGGCCGAAAGGGGCCACGCTGTCGCTGAGCATCGCCACCGGCGTCATGCCGGCAAAGCTGCCGCCATAGGCCGACGAGGCGAAAGTCGCCGGGACAAGCTTCCGGCTGGGCGCAGCGATCAAGACAATGCAGATCAGCAGCGTGGCCGTGGCAGACGCAAGCGCCGCAGGCACGCCGAACTGGCTCAGATACAGCGTCGCCAGGCAGCCGAGGAATGCGCCGGCGAAAGATGCGAGCGGCACGAGATATAAAGGAGGCAGAGGCAGCGCCTGTGCGCTCCGCGAAAACGACCAAAACAGCTCCGCCGACCATGCCCTGAGATCAAGGGCCTTGGGCACTTCCAGACCGCGTACATGGAGGTCGGTCATTCCCGCTCCTGTCCCTCGGACGATGGACCGCACACGCGACTGCAGGTCGCCTGCGCGGGATCAGTTGTACACGCCGCGCCTCACCATCATGGCCCCGCCGCTGTCGACGGATCCGGCCGCCATGCTTGCAGCAGCGACGCGTCCTGCCGGGCCACGACCCGCGGCCGGGCTGTCGCTGGCGGCACGACGCGTAGCTGGTTGCGCTTCACGACCGCCGGATGGATCGGCTGGACCGCCGCCTGGCCGTGCCGGGTGACGTGCTGCGGCTCAGGCTGACGCTCGCCGGGGAGGACCGGGGCGGGCTCAGCAGCATCCTCGGCCTGAAGGTTCGGCGGCTCGCGCCGCTCGGGCTGCAAAATCAGCATCGGGAGATCGTAGCTCGCTTCCGCCGCCGAAGACGCATCACTGAGGGTGCGGCCCGCATCGGGTTGCAGCGGCCGGGGTCCTGGCGGCCGATTCGGCACCGGCGCCGCAGCGGCGTGGCCCGCGGCCACACCGGCTTGCTGCTCGATCAGCAGTTCGCTCGGCAGCATCACCGCGAGAATCGCGAGCGCCGCGATCAAGCCCCGCGTCGCTGCCACCAACGTGTGGCGCGGCGTTTCTCCGGCCTCGACGAACAGCAGGAAAGCCGCGTCCACGAAAACGACAGAGACGAAGGCGACATAGCCAAGGCTGCCGCCGACGACAGGCAGAATCGGACAGGTCATCATCAGCATGACCGTCAGCACCGCCGCCACCGCCATCGCCTGAACGATGCCACGCAGACGCCGCGGCGAAGACATGCCGACGAAGCAACCCGCATAATAGGCTTCGAGATCGCAGGTGCCGCTGCCGACGATGTGCTGCAAGGCCAGCAGGCCGACGAACGCGACAGCGGCGGCGACGGCAATGCGTACCGCGCGCGCCGATCCCGCCACGGGAGCCCAGCGCAGGGCCGCCATCGTCGCCATGATGCCTGCAGCGCACTGGACGAAGGTGAGCGCAGCCGCACCGCTCCCCTGCTCCAGCAGGCCCTTGCCCGCCATCGGAAACAGATGGATGTCGGTGCCGAACGATGGCGCCAAGCCGATGAACAGGAAGGAGGCTAATGCCGCCAAGGCGCCCAATCGTCCGCCATAGCCGCGGGCCAGCCCACCGCGCAGCCACATGTCCAGCGCGCAGGCCAGACAGAACACGGATCCGCAAAACAGCGACAGGAGGATGAAGGTCGAGTCGAGCGACAGGCCTGTGCGGAGGATGCTCGCGTTCAACAACGCCGCCGGCGTCATGCCGACGAAGCTCCCGCCATAGGCGGACGAGAAGAATGTGCTCGGCACCAGGCTCGCCGTACGGGTCACGATCAGCGACGCGCTCAACAGAAGCGCGGCCGCTGCGGATGCAATCGGCGGAGCAAGGCCGGTCGCACCCAGATGCAGCGTCATCAGGCAGCCCAGGAAGGCCGCAATGAAGGAGGCCAATGGCGGGCAGCCGAGCTGGAAGAGCTCAGAGCCGTAAAACGGCACGGCTCGTCCGAGCTGACGATCACGCCAAATGCGTGGATCGGAGGTCTGTTCAGTATAATGCGAGTGATGACTGGCCGTAACGCGACGCATACACAACACCCCAAGTCGAAATCCCACCCAAGATCAGCAATTGATCCCGCCGGCCGTCGATCATGGACGTTCGGGCACAACACCGGGCCCGAACGGTCGCAGTTTCCCCGCGGCCGCTGCACACACCCTGCAAACGCAGTCACGTGTGTGTTCGACTAATGCACGGGAATGTTGCAGCACGGAAGTGTAGAGTTCCGTGCATGGAACACAAGTTCCCGGCAACCTTAATACCGATACAATGCATTAACAACGGTAGGATAGGATGATGAGGGGCGGTTTTTGCAACCTCAAGCTGCTTAATGACCCGTCCGATGCTCACACCCGCGTTACAGACCGCTCGGCTGATCCTGCGACCGCTGGGGCTCGTGGATGCGCCGGCCATCCAGCGCCATTTCGACAATTGGCACATCATCCGCAATCTCTCAGTCGCCGTCCCCTGGCCCTATCCGGCCGACGGCGCTGAAAGCTTCGTCAGGCTGCAGCTCGACAGGATCGCCGCCGGCGAGGAGATCTATCAATGGGTCCTGGTGCTGCGTGACGGTGACGGCGAGGCGATCGGCAACATTCATTTCCGGCCACGGATGCAATCATCCAAGGGCCATCGCGGCTTCTGGCTCGCCGAGCCCTATTGGAACCGCGGCCTGATGAGCGAGGCGATCGCCGCCGTGAACGATTTCGCCTTCGGTCCGCTCGGGCTCGATCAGTTCGACGTCTGCAACGTCGCGACGAATGCCGCATCGCGCCGGGTCAAGCAGAAGACCGGCGCCGAGTTCGTCGGCTTTGTCGAGCTCCCGCACCACAATGGCGAAACCCGATCCGAGAAATGGGTCGTGCGCCGGGAGACGTGGCTGCGGCGCAGCCAGCCATGACGTGGCGAGGCGCGATACAGGACCGCGCTATGCCCCCGCCGTGACGTCAATCACCGCCTGCGCAAAGGCCTGTGGCGCCTCCTGGGGCAGGTTGTGGCCGATGCCGCCGCTGACCAGGCGATGCTCATAGCGGCCGGTGAACTTCCTGGCATAGGTCTCCGGCGCAGGATGCGGCGCGCCGTTGGCGTCGCCTTCCATCGTGATGGTCGGCACGGCGATCTCAGGAAATGCCCCCAGCCTCGCTTCGAGCGCATCATACTTCGCCTCTCCCTGCGCGAGGCCGAGCCGCCAGCGATAATTGTGTACCACGATATCGACGTGATCGGGATTGTCGAAGGCCGCGGCGCTGCGGGCGAAGGTCGCCTCGTCGAACGCCCATTTCGGCGAAGCCGTCTGCCAGATCAGCCTGGCAAAGTCGCGACGATTCCTGTCATAGCCCTCGCGGCCGCGTTCGGTCGCGAAGTAGAACTGATACCACCATTGCAGCTCGGCGGCCGGCGGCAGCGGCATGCGGCCGGCCTGCTGGCTGCCGATGAGATAGCCACTGACCGAGACCATGGCCTTGCACCGCTCGGGCCACAGCGCCGCGACGATGTTCGCGGTGCGCGCGCCCCAATCAAAGCCGGCCAGCGTCGCCGTCCTGATCTCGAGCGCATCCATCAAAGCGACGATGTCGGCGGCGACCGCCACCGGCTGGCCGCTGCGCAGGGCGGCCGCCCCCAGCAGCCGCGTCGAGCCGTAGCCGCGCAGATAAGGAACAATCACGCGCTGGCCGGCGGCGGCCAGCGCCGGCGCGACGTCGGCGAAGCTGTGGATGTCATACGGCCAGCCGTGCAGCAGGATCACGACGGCGCCATCGGACGGACCAGCTTCCGCATAGCCGATGCTGATCTCGCTTGCGGTGACTTGCTTGATCGGGCCCAGCGTCGCCGCCCCCGGCCTGATCGCCGGCAGCGACGGCGCGTTCTTGACGCGCTCCGCGGCCACCGCGCCGGATCCAAGTTGAGCGGCCGCAACGGCGGTTCCTGCCAAGGTCAGAAAATGGCGTCGGCTCTGGTGAAAGGGTGTTGGCATGACGTCGGCTCCTGGTTCCATCTGGCTGTCTTGTGCGCCATGCGACCGTGATCCGCTTGCAGACGGCTTTGATTTTTCCTTGAGGCGCGCTTGATTTTGTGGAGCCTGTCACCTGAAGGTCGGCCGGCTTCTGCGACATCCCATGGCGGCGCCCGTGCTGTATCGCTTCGACGACTTCCTGCTGGACCTCGATCGCCGTGAGCTGCGCCGCGGCGACGGCCTGATCGCGCTGGAACCACAAGTGTTCGATCTGCTCGCCTTCCTGATCAGGACACGCGACCGGGTGGTGAGCCGCGACGACATCCTGGCGGAGGTGTGGAGCGGCCGCATCGTCTCCGAAGCAACGCTCGCAAGCCGTATCAGCGCGGCACGGAGCGCGATCGGCGACAGCGGCGAGACGCAGCGCCTGATCCGCACCATTCCGCGCAAGGGCATCCGCTTCGTCGGTGAGGTCCGCGAGCAGGCCGCAATGGTCAGAACGCCGGTTGCGGCTGCGCCAGCCTTCGACGGACCCGCCATCGCCGTGCTGCCCTTCACCAATATCGGCGACGACCCCGAGCAGGAGTATTTCGCCGACGGCATCGTCGAGGACATCATCACAGCGCTGTCGCGCTGCAGCGGCCTGGCCGTGATCGCCCGCAACTCCTCCTTCATCTATAAGGGCAAGGCGGTCGACATCCGCGAGGTCGGCCGCGAGCTGGGCGCCGGCTACGTTCTCGAGGGCAGCGTGCGACGTGCGGGCTCACGCCTGCGCATCACCGGTCAGCTGATCGATGCGTCGTCCGGCGTGCATCTCTGGGCCGAACGCTTCGATGGACAGATCGACGACGTCTTCGCGCTCCAGGACCGCATCAGCGAAAGCATCGTGGCGGCAATCGAGCCGACGCTCGAGCTCGCGGAGGGCGAACGCCGCCGCGCGATGCGCCCGCTGCATCCCGACGCCTACGACCTGTTGCTGCGCGCGGCAAGCCTGCGCGATGCCTTCACGCCGGACAGCCTGGCGGCAGCGATCACCTGCCTCGATCAGGCGCTGGCGATCGATCCCGCCTGCGCGCCGGCGATGGCCGCCCGGGCCTATTGCCAGGCGCTGCGCCACTTCCAGGGCTGGCGCACGCCGGATGAGGACTACCAAGCCTCCGCCGTCGCATTGGCGTGGCGAGCCAGCGAATGCGCGCCCAACGATGCGCAGGTGCTGTGGATGGCTGCCTTCGCGATCTGGAACATGGCGGACGACACCGCCCCTGCACGCGAGCTGTTCAGGCGCTCGCTCGCGATCAACTCCAACTCGGCGATGGCGCTGACCTTGAGCGGCTGGATCGAGATCATGGCGGGGGAGACGGCCGCTGGCCGTGCCCTGATCGAACGCGCGCAGCGGCTCAATCCGCGCGATCCACGCGGCTGGTTCGCAGCCGCCGCCATGGCGATCCACGCGGTCGCGGAGGACGACTTCGCCGCAGCCATCCAATGGGCCGAGACGGCCCTCGCACAGAACCGCCGCTTTGCGGTCGCGCTTCGCGTCCTGATCGTCGCTTTGGTCAGAAGCGGACATCTCGCACGCGCGACCTCGGTCGCGCGCCAGCTGCTCGAGATCGAGCCCGATCTCACCGTGTCCGAATTCCTGGCACGAATCCCGTTTCCGGTGCGCAAAATGGCCGCAACCTATGCGGAAGCTCTGCAGGCCGCGGGCGTGCCGGCCTGAGGCCGTTCACGTGCAAGGCTGATCTTTTCAACTGTCATTTCTGACATATTCAGCCAAGTTGGGAAACTTGGCGAGACACTGTTCATACTACCTTAGGTTCCTTCCCGTAGTTTCGCGGGCACCGTCTGGCGACCGAAGCGGCAGACGGTGGAGGGCTGCGATGAAACAATTATTGCTCAAATTTTACGAAGATGAATCAGGCGCAACGGCGATTGAATACGGGCTGATCGCCGCCGGCATCGCACTCGCGATCATTGCCATACTGAACAAGCTCGGATTGACCCTGGTGGGGATCTTCACAACGCTTACGACCAAGCTGAACGGCGGCTGATCAGTCGAATTGTCCCAATGGCGTTCTCAGGGCTGGAGCAATCCGGTCGCCATGGTCGGACGGGCCGGGCCTTCGTGCCCGGCCTAAGCTTTTCATGGAACGATCCTTCCGCTGCAAGCCGGGGCTCAATGCGCCATGCTGCGGCCGGCTTCGCACGCCACCATGCAGCGTCGGCAGGCGTTGCGAGGCACGACATATCGGTACGCGCTGACGCGTGACCTATTGCCGGCCTGCATCCGTCTGGTCAGCGCGGCAACAACGCGCTGCAGATCGGCGCGATCAGCGATGACGACACGGTGGACGCGGCCGCGACATCGACCGCGATGGCCGCGCCGAGCGACACCCCCGCCAGCGCCGTCATCGCGAGACGCCGGCGGCCGCCGGATGAGACCTTCTCCCCCCTGCAGCAATGGCCTGCGGAGAGCGCAGGCCGCCGCCCGAGCCGCCAGCACCAGCCGGAGATCAACAGGGCGATCAGGCAGCACATCCGGCTGTGTCCCTCAGCCCTTGTGGCAACACGTGTCGCCGGCCGGTGCTGCCGGCGGCGTGTGGGCACTCCGCACGCTCCTGGCGTTACGATCAACCGGGACATCGAAGCCGGCATTGGCCGAGAAGAAGCCGACCGGCTTCAGCATGAAGCCCGCATACTCCACCGGCATGACCGGAAAATCCTCCGGCTTGCACACATGGGTGTGCCCGAACGAATGCCATACCACGATGTCCGTGTTCTCGATCGGACGGTTCTGCGCCGCATAGCGCGGCAGGCCGTCGCCGCCGGCGTGCACGTTCGGATAGTCTCCGCTGGCATATTTCTCGGCCGGGTCAAAGGCGGTGACCCAGACATGCTTGGTCGCGAACCCGCCACGGCTGCGCACGAAGCTGCCCTCCTGCGCCAGCATCAGTGGACTCGGATTGACCACGAGCTTGTAGCCTGGCGCGCCGCCGACCGAATTTGTCAGGTTCGGATTGGCGATCTTCCAGTAGCGTCCGGTCTCGCCATTGGCGACGCGCGCAGCATCGCGCTCGCGCGACAACACACGGCTGGTGGTGTCGAACACATTGCCGTACGGATTGTCGCGGCCCCACGGCCGCGGCACGAATTCGTGCTCGGTCACCGTGTTGCCGCCGCCGTCGATATCCATGTGGAGGCGTGCATTGAAGAAATGCTGGTGGGTGGGGCCGCCGAGATTGTCGTCGACCATGCCACCCCAGGGATAGGTCGCGCCCGGCGCGACCGCCGCGGTCTGGATGATTCCGGTCAGCTTGCATTCAAGCTGGATCGTACCGTCCTGGTAAAGGTACCAGTAGAAACCGTAGTCGTAATTGCCGACGGTGGCGAAGAAGCTGACGACCAGACGACGCGAGCGCCGCACCTCGAACAGGCCGTTGCGGACCTCATAATGCTTCCAGAGGATGCCGTAATCCTCCTCATGCATGCAGATCGCGTTCTTCATCACGAACGGCTCGCCCTTGCTGTTCGCGGCCGGCACGTCGAAATAATGGATGTTGCCGAGACAGTCGCAACCGAGCTCGAGCGCATTGGCGAGCGCGCCCAGGCCATATTCGCCGGCGTCGAACGCCGACTTCCAGAAATGATTGGCGGTCGGATCGGCGTAGGGCACGACCATCTCGGTGACGCTGGCGCGATGAATGATGGAGCGCTTGCGCCCGCCATCCTGATAGCCGAGCTGATGCAGCACGAGCCCTTCGCGCGGCGTGAACCCGACGCGAAAGCTCCATTTCTGCCATTCGACGTTCCAGCCGTTGACCGTGAAGCTCGGCCCCTCCGGCTGTTCGATGTTGAGCGGCTTGATGTCGGTGCGCGGCGATGCCACCTCATGGGCGCCGTAATTGCGCTTCTTGCGCGGGATCGGGATCACCGGATCCTCGTCGGTGAGGTCGATGACCTTGCCTGCGATCAGGTCGACGACAGCGACCACGCCTTCGATCGGATGCGCATAGCCGTTGTCCTGCAGATGCTCGCGGAAGTAACTGACCGCACGCACGATGCGAGCGCCCCGCTCGAACGGCAGGTCGAAGAAGCCGGAGGAGAACGGATCGATCTGCACCAGCTCGATGTCCTTGTCCGTCAGCCCGCGGCGACGCATCGCGTTGCGCCAGCCGGGATCGGCCTTCACCGTGGCATCACAGCGGAAGAAGTCCTCGAGCGTCACCGGCGGCTGGCCGTAGGGCGCCTCGCGGTTCGGCACCACCTCGCGGTCGACAATTTCTGCTCTACCGAGGTCGACGACGAGTTCCACCGACTCACCGCTGGCGATATCGAGCGAGACGACGAACGCCTTGCGCGGCAAGACCTGTCCGCCCGCATGGGCGGTGAGTTCGGCCTTGGTGGGCTCTTCCAGCCGCACGATCGGGAAGCGGCAATGATCCGGCGCAGCCGCCGCAGCCCGGACCAGACCGCACGCGGCCGCGATCTCCTCCGAGGTCAAGGGATCGAGCGGATGGACGGCGATTGCAGCGGCGGCAGTGATGTCCTGCATGGATATCTCCATCGATTGTTTCGGCACCCTCGGACGGTCAGGACGATTGCACCGCGATAGCCCGAAGGCCGCGCGCCGGTCGACATCGTGGGGCGCGCATCCTCCGGCAACAAGCTGTGCTCGGCCAGAACGCAGTCGTGCGCGAGACTGCCAATCAGACGCAGGACAGCGTTATCGAAATCGGGCAAGATCAGCCGCAATCCGCCAGGGGCGCCGGCCAGCAATGGCCCGCATCTTGCAGGTGCTCCGGCATCAGATTCCGCGATCATGTCATGAGCTTGAAGAACACGCCGCAGATTCGGACCGGGCGCCCGGGATTGGTGCAGACGACCAGCGCCGACGTCGACGAGCACTGTGCGCAACTCGGCGGCTGGCGGCTGACCTATGACCAGATCAGCGCCGGTGCGTTCCGGGGCAGCTTCACCCAGATTTCGCTGCCGCGGCTGCAGATCTTCCGCGAGGTCACGAGCCAGCAGGTCCGGCAATATGGCCGCCTCGACGCCGACTGTTTCAGCGTCGGCCTCGCCTGGCACAGCGGGGGACCGCTCAGCCTCAACGGCACGGGGATCACGCAGGATGCGCTGGTCGTGTCCTTCGACGCCGATATCGACTTCTGCACACCGCGCGCGTTCGAGCTGCGCGGAATGACCCTGTCGACACAGCTGATCGAAGCGATCGCCGGTCAGCTCGCCATCGAGCTACCCGCTGATCTGAAACATCGGATGCGCGCCATTGCGGCGCCGGCTGACGCGCTCCGTCGATTGCGCGCGGCGCTCGCCGCGATGGACGCTGTGCTCGGCGCCCCTGAGGAGTTCCTGCACGACACGACGATCAGCGAGGCGCTGCAGGACAGCCTGCTGCTTGCGATCACCGACCTGCTGCCCGACGCACGCTTGTGCGACACCCGCCGCAGCGCTGCTGCACGCAAGCGTATCGTCGCGCAGGCGACCGAGATGATGTTGGCGTCATCGGATCAACCGCTGTCGCTGCTCGATGTGTGCAAGGCGGTCGGGGCCAGCCGCCGCAAGCTGAGCTATTGCTTCCAGGACGTGCTCGGGACCAGCCCTGTCAGCTATTGGCGCGCCATCCGGCTCAATCGCGTGCGGCGCGACCTCAAGTCGCGACGCGATCCGCGCGACGGAATTTACGACATCGCCGTGCGCCACGGCTTCTGGCACTTCAGCCAATTCTCGCTCGACTACAAGCGCCATTTCGCAGAACTGCCATCCGAAACCCTGCGGCGTGCGCGTATGGACGCATCCTCGCAGTTCAGGCAAAACTCCTTCCGTCACTGATGTCCGCGGCGTGAGCCTGCCGGACCAAGAACGGGTGCCCATGCGAGGCGCCCGATGAGCGGAGGACGAGATGCTGATCCCGATGGCCGACGTGCCGCGTTGGTATGCCGAGCGCAAGCCCAAAGACAGCATCGCGGTCCAGCACGGAACGGACGCGCTGACCTGGGATCAGCTCGAGCGTCGCGCCAATGCCCGTGCGCGCGCTTTCGCGGCCAAAGGCGTGAAGCCCGGCGACTTCGTCGCCATCGGCCTGCCCAACGGCAATGCACTGTTCGAAACCAGCTTCGCGGTGTGGAAATGCGGCGCGACGCCGACGTCGCTGTCGTGGCGACTGCCGCGCGGTGAGGCCGCTGCGGTGCTCGAGATTCTCCAGCCATCATTGGTGGTCGGCGGCGAGGCCGATTGGAACGCTCCCAACGCGCTGCCGGCCGATTTCACGCCGGAAAGTTTTTCCGATGAGCCGCTCAGCGCGCCGGTGTCGCGCTATTGGAAGGCGATGACATCGGGCGGCTCGACCGGGCGCCCGAAGGTGATCCTCGATCATCAACCTGCGGTGACCGACACCGCCGCCGAGCCGCCGCTGGGAATCCCGAAGGGCGCGTCGCTGCTCAATCCCGGTCCGCTGTATCACAACGCGCCCTTCATCGTATCGCACTACGCCTTGTTTGCCGGCGGCAAACTGACGGGCATGGTGAAGTTCGATGCGGAGGAGACGCTGCGGCTGATCCAGGCGCAGCGCATCCAATGGGTCAATTTCGTGCCGACCATGATGCACCGGATCTGGGCGCTGCCGGAGCCCGTGCGCAACAGCTACGACGTGTCGAGCCTGAAAATGGTGTTCCACATGGCCGCGCCGATGCCGCCATGGCTGAAAGAGCAATGGATCGCGTGGCTCGGACCGGAGCGCGTCTACGAGCTCTATGGCGGCACCGAACGGCAAGGCCGCACCATCATCTCCGGAACCGAGTGGCTGCAGCACAAGGGCTCGGTCGGCAAGATCGACGAGACGTGCAAGCTTCGCATCCTCGGCCCCGATGGCAACGACGTCCCTCCGGGCGAGAGCGGCGAGATCTACTTCCTGCCGGCGGACGGCCCCGGCAGCACCTATCACTATCTCGGCGCCGAGCCGAAGCGGCGCGCCGACGGCTGGGAGTCGCTCGGCGACATCGGCCGGCTCGACGCCGATGGCTATCTCTATCTCGGCGACCGGCTTGCCGACATGATCCTGCGCGGCGGCGCCAACATCTATCCGGCCGAGGTCGAGGCGGCGCTGATGGCGCATCCTGACATCCGCTCCTGCGTCGTGGTCGGCCTGCCCGATCCGGAGCTCGGCCAGCGCGTGCATGCCATCGTCGAGATCGACCGCGCCAAGGACACCGAGGCGATCGTCGCGGGCATGAGCACGTTTCTCGCCGACCGGCTCAGCCGCTACAAGCATCCGGAAAGTTATGAGTTGGTCGACGTGATGCTGCGCGACGATTCCGGCAAGGTGCGCCGCACCTTGCTGCGCGACGAGCGGGCGACCTGGCTCAAGGAGGGCCGTCAGTTCCGCATCATGCCGGCGCGGGCTCAGCCCGCGGACTGAGGCCGCGGAATTTTTCGAACGTTTACGATCGTGGCGTAGACTCCGTAAGGGCAAGGAGAGTCCGCGCCATGATCTCGAGACGACGGTTTCTGCACACCGCAGCGACGGCCGCGGCGCTGCCTTTGGCGCGGATGCCGCGGGCCCAGGCCGAGTTACGCACCATCCTCAACGATGCGAGCCGGCTCAATCCGACGCCGGTCGCCAGGCACGTGGTGATCTCCAGGCCCACCACTGACGATCTGATCGCCCGGCTCCGCGCCGAACTGAAGGAGGCGGCGGCCGCCAAACGTCCGGTCACTGCCGCCGTGGCCAGGCATTCGATGGGCGGTCAGAGCCTGCCGCGGGACGGCACCGCCGTGACCCTCGACGGCGGCCCGATCGAGCTCGACACCACGGCGCAGGCCTATCGCACCGCTGCCGGCAACCGCTGGTGGGACGTGATTGCCGCGCTCGACCCGAAGGGCTTCTCCCCGGCGGTGATGCAGTCGAACAGTGATTTCGGCGTCGGCAGCACGTTCAGCGTCAATGCACATGGCTGGCCGGTGCCCTATGGACCGTTCGGCTCCACGGTGAAGTCGATCCGCATGCTGCTCGCCGACGGCACGCTGGTGACATGCTCGCGCACGGAGAACGCCGAACTGTTCGGGCTGGCGATGGGCGGCTATGGCTTGTTCGGCATCATCGTCGATCTCGAGGTCGAGATGGTGCCGAACCTGCTGCTCGAACCGCGCTTCGAGCGCCTGCCGCCGGAGACCTTCGCCGCGCAGTTCACGCGCGCGATCGACGGCGATGGCCATGTGAAGATGGCCTATGGCCGGATGTCGGTTTCGCGCAAGGCGTTCTTCGACGACGCGCTGCTCGTCACCTTCCGCCCCGCGCCCGATGCGCCCGCGACGCTGCCGCCGGCGGCGAACTCGGGCAAGCTGACGGGCGTCGCCAACACAATCTACCGCGCGCAGACCGGCTGGGAAGTCGCCAAGGGGCTGCGCTGGTTCATGGAGACACGACTCGGCCCCGCCATCTCCGACAGCCACTACACCCGCAACTCACTGATGGCCGAGCCGGTCGCCAATCTGGCGCAGAAGGACATGCACCGCACCGACATCCTGCATGAATATTTCGTCGCGCCGGAGCGGTTCGGCGAGTTCCTCACCGCGTGCCGCGAGATCATTCCGAAAGCAAGGGCCGAATTCCTCAACGTCACCTTGCGCTACGTCGCCGAGGACAAGACGCCCGCGCTCACCATCGCGCCGGTGCGCCGCATCGCCGCCGTCATGTCGTTCTCACAGATGACGACACCGGAAGGCGAGGTCGACATGCTGCGCACGACCGAAGCGCTGATCGATCGCGTCACCGCGATCGGCGGCGCGTTCTATCTGCCCTATCGCCTCCATGCCCGCCGCGATCAGGTCGAGCAAGCCTATCCGGCGGCCGCGCGCTTTGTCGCCGCGAAGCGGCACTATGATCCGGGTCTGTTGTTCCGCAACGCGATGTGGGACGCCTATTTCGCATGACACCAACCGCCGCCAGTTTCTCACTCGATCGTTATCGCATCGCCGCGCTTGCCCTGGCCGTAGCGCTGTTGTTTGCGGCCGCGACCGACTACATCCCGTCCTTCATCGATGCACAGGGGCGCGTCTTCGGCCTGTTCCAGCTCGACATCTACAAGGACGCGCTGCATGTCGCCTCGGGACTCTGGGCCCTTGCCGCGATGGCGACGCGACGGAGCGCTGTGTTCTTTCTGCGCGTCTTCGGCACCTTGTACTTCCTCGACGGGGTCATGGGCGTGTTCACGGGCTCCGGCTATCTCGACCTTTCGATCGTCATCGACGGCATCCGCGACAGCTCGCTGCTGGTGAAGATTCTGTCCAGCCTGCCGCATCTTGCCCTGGGCGCGCTCGGTATCGCCGTCGGCTGGTCGCCCTGGGGCGCGAGGCCCGCGCACGCATGAGCCTGCGTCGCAAAATCGCCTATCTGGCCATCGCGGTCGTGGCTGCCGCGGCGCTCGGGGTTGCCGCCACGGTGATCCGTGTCGAGACGGTCTGCACCGCGGACGTGCCGACGCCTGCGGTCACGTCGCAGTTCGGCATCAGCGATCCCGGCTATGCACGGGCGCAGGGCGACAGCTTTCTGACGTTTCCCGAATGGTACATCGTCCACGCCTATAACGATCTTGCAGCCGTCACCGAACAAGGATCGGAATCCGACTTCCGCTATGCATCGAGCATCGCCGGCTTCTGGCGCAGCCTGTGCCGCGCGACCCGGCAGGCTGCCGGATCCGGCCCGGCCACGTCGGATCAGAAGCTGACAAACTACATCATCGGCTTCAGCTTCACCGCCGAGATGGCGCTGCAAGGCGCCTATGAGACCAGCATCGGAGCGCTCAGCGCGGCGACGACGGACCATGGCAAGACGGCCGAGGATGCGTTCAACCTGGCTCTGCTGCAGGACTACGCGGCGTTCCTGTATCAGACGCCGTGGTATCGCTACCCCTTTGCCGCCAAGCTCGACCAGTTCTGGCGCGAGACACCGTTCGTCCCTTCGCTGCGGGCGGTGGAGCGGCGGATCTCGCTCAGCCTGCAATATGCCGCCCGGGCCGCCTATGCGGCGGTGATCGGCTATGCGGCAGGCTATGATCCGGCCGTTCTCACCATTCGGAGCGTCGTCACCGGCCTGCCGGCGGCGGAGCTCGCGACCATCCCCGGCGTGACGGTCATCCGCGAGGTGGCCGACGCGAAAGGCGCAACGGGCGTTCTGGTCGAGACCGAACGCTACGCCAAGTTCGACGCGTTCGTGAAGCAGCTCGGGCGCCATGCCGGGGCGACGCTTGGTGAAGTGGCCGGCAACCATCGCATCCTGGTCACCATCGTCGTTCCTCCTGGCGACGGGCGGCTGGCAGCCTTCGATGGACTGCCTATATTCAGTGTCCCGGTTCAGTCCCGTCCCGGTGCCCGGCGCATCGGCGTCGACGTACCGGTCCGATCGCTGGTTCAGGATGTCACTCGTTTCGAAGCGGCCGGCTACATGTTCGAGCATGCCTACGATTACTGATCGGACTCTCCGATACTCCCCCCTGCCCTGGCGGGGGCTGCTGGCCGTGGCTTTTGCCTGGTTCGCCGGCATGGCCACCATGGCGCTTGTGATCAAGCCGGACAGCGTCGTGGTGTTCGGGCCCGCGGACCGCATGATCGCCACGATCGTCGCCGCCGATGGAGCCTTGCTCGACGCCGGACGCTTCCATGTCGCGGCGAGAATGGGGAATGCACCGGTCGGCAACCTCTATGCGGCCGGAGCATGGTTCGTCTGGCCGATTCCAGCGAAGGGCTGTGGCCGCTTGTGACCGGCGCGGACCGTCGTTCCTCCCGGACGACCGGCGGATCCGCGGAACTGGCGCCGACGTTGAAAGATGTTAAGCTCGCTTCAATGCTGCGGCCATGACGCGACACGAAGCAAGAGCTTGGTCGGCGCCTCCAGGCGGCGACAGAGCAGGAGAAAGAGATGCCTTCTTTGACCGAATGGAAAGTGCCGTTCGCCTTCCAGCCTCGCGCCGAAGATTACCAATATGATCTTGATCACGCCTTGTCCTCGATCGTGGGCCTGCACGCGATCATTCCCGCCGACGCGTTCAGCGCGGAGACGCTCGGCACCGAACGCGCCGGCAATGCGGTCGTGATCGACGAAGGCCTGGTGCTCACGATCGGTTATCTCATCACCGAGGCCGAATCCGTCTGGCTGCACCTCAACGATGGCCGGGTGGTCGAAGGCCACGTGCTGGGGTTCGATTTCGCCACCGGCTTCGGTCTGGTGCAGGCGCTCGGGCAGCTTGACCTGCCGGCATTGCCGCTCGGCTCCTCGGAGTCTGCCAAGATTGGCGATCAGGTGGTGCTCGGTGGCGCCGGCGGCCGCACGCGATCCGTCGCCAGCCAGATCATCGCCAAGCAGGAATTCGCCGGCTATTGGGAATATCTGCTGGACGAGGCGATCTTCACCCATCCGGCGCATCCGAATTGGGGCGGCACTGCCCTGCTCTCGGCCAAGGGCGAGCTGATCGGCATCGGATCGCTGCAGCTCGAACGCGAGCGCGACAACAAATCTGAGCACGTCAACATGATCGTGCCGATCGATCTGCTGAAACCGATTATCGACGATCTCAAGCGGTTCGGCCGCGTCAACAAGCCGGCCCGGCCCTGGCTCGGCCTCTACGCCACCGAGGTCGACGATCGCGTCGTGGTGATCGGCGTCTCGAACAACGGCCCCGCCGCCCGCGCCGAATTGAAGGCCGGCGACGTCATCCTCGGCATCAATGGCGACAAGGTGACGAGCCAGAGCGAATTCTACCGCAAGCTCTGGGCGCTCGGCGACGCCGGCGTGGACGTGCCACTCACGGTGCATCACGAGGGCGTCACCTTCGACGTCACCGTGGCCTCGACCGATCGCGCCAAGCTGCTCAAGGCGCCGCGGCTGCACTGAGCGGCGGATGTCGCTGGGTCTGGCATAGCCGGCCATCGACCTTCGGTCGGAACGCCTCCGCGTCCAAGCGGGGCGAGTTGGGCGCAGTCCCCTAGAGACACCGCGCATCGCCGCCCGCCTCGATCGGCCGCCGACAGCGATCGCTATGAGGCTCCGAGCGGCCTACCGGGACGTGGAACCGCCGCGTTCGGAAAATGATCATTGCCCGCACCTCCGATTTTGCGTTTGCATGCAGGCGCTCGCGGGTAAGCGGGTGATACAGTTCGGCCGCTCGGCCAGGGAGACCCGCATGACAGAAGCCGTGGTGGACGACATCCTCATCGTGTTGCCGCCGCTGCTCCAGACGCTCGAAGCTCTGTCCTATGTTGCGCGTTATCTGAACCCGCCGGATTTCGACCAGGTGATGACCGAGATCGGTGATCCCGATCAGGTCCTGCACACCGCGCGGTCCCACCTCACCGCATGGCCGGCCGATTTTGCCCATATCCGCATCGCCTTCGACACCGCTGCTGAGGCAGCGCTGGCGTCGTTTGCGGGCCTGCGCGCCGTCCAGCGAGGCGAAGGTGATCTGATCGATGTGTACCGCGCGCTGCGCCAGCTGCCGCGCGCGCTCGAGGCTCTGTTTCCGCTGGCGGCGACGTTGCCGCCGCTGAGCGAATTCTTCCTGGAACCGACGTTCGAGCAGGACGACACGTTGCGCCAGCTGCTGGCAGCGTCGTCGGCCGGCAAGGACACCGTCTTTCACGACCACAATGAGATCGGCAACCGGGGCGGCTTCTCGCTCTACGTGCCGGAATACTACACGGCCGATCGTGCCTGGCCGCTGGTCATGGCGTTGCATGGCGGCAGCGGCAATGGACGCGATTTCCTGTGGAGCTGGCTGCGCGCGGCGCGCAGCCTCGGCGCCATCCTGGTGACGCCGACCGCGATGGGTCCGACCTGGGCATTGATGGGGGACGACGCCGACACGCCGAATCTGGTGCGCATCCTCGATCTCGTGCGCAGCCGGGTGGCGATCGATCCCGCGCGAATGCTGCTGACCGGGATGAGCGATGGCGGCACGTTCTGCTATGTCAGCGGCCTGGAGCACAGCTCGCCGTTCACCCACCTCGCTCCCATCGCGGCGACCTTCCATCCGTTGATGGCCCAGATTGCCGACCGCGATCGTCTGCGCGGACTGCCGATCCAGATCGTCCATGGCCAGCTCGACTGGATGTTCCCGGTCGAGGTCGCGCGGCACACGCGGGATGCGCTGGCCAAGTCGGGCGCCGATGTCGTCTATCGCGAGATCGACGATCTCAGCCATTGCTATCCGCGCGAAGTGAACGTCGAGCTGCTGCGCTGGCTGACGAGCTGATTCACGCGCACGCTGCATCCAGCGGGCCATCCGCATGACGGTTCGGTAACCCAGGGGACACAATGTCGTCGGGATTTGGTCGCATGACTTGATCCTTAACCAAACAGCGGGGGCGCTGCTCAGGGCGGTCTTGATGCCGCCGAAGGTCCGCTCATGCCCTCGCTTTCCACGCCCGTGGCGCTGTCGTCCGCCCGGCCCACCGCCGTCCTGCTCGCCAATGGCGTGAACCGTCTCGAGATCACGCTCAAGCTCACCACGGCGATCCTGGCGCTCGCCGCCGGCGTCTACACCTATCTTGGCGTTCGCGAGCTGCTCAATGGCAGCGCAACCACGGTGTTCTTCGCCGCAGTCATCTATTCCGTCGCGGTCTCGGTCGGCATCTACGCCTTCTGGGTGTTCATGATGCAGTTCATGCCGCACGTCACCAGCCTGGTCGGACGGCTGCTGATGGCCGGCTGCATGCTGCTGGGCTCGCTGATGATCGTCGCGATGTCGTCCTGGCTGAATGCCTCGGCGCTGGCCGGCGCCGCCGCAATCCAGCAGCACCTTGCGATCACGGTGCAGAACTACACGCGCGATCTCGACCGGGCCAACAGCCAGGCGATTGCGGCGCAGAGCCTGCTTCCCGACATCCAGCTCGCCTCGTCCCGCTTCGCCAAGCTCGCGGAAGCGGAGCGCGCCGGCTCACTCACCGGCACCTCGGGTTCGGGCACGGTCGTGCAGCTGCTCAGCCAGATGTCGACACAGCTCGACGGGCTCGGACAACAGGTGCAGGAATCCGGCAAGCGCGTCTCCGGGCTTTATGAGCAGGGTAGCAAGAGCCTCGCCAAGATGCGCGAGCTGATCTCCGACCGCGGCCCGATCGCCACGCGCAGCGACGCCTTCGCCACGGAGTCGCTGAACCTGATGGGCGTGATCGCCAATCTGCAGCAGACCTCGGTCGCGCCCGCGGTGAAGCGCGCTGCGACCTCGCTGTCGTCGGGCTTCATCGCTCCAGCCGCCGGCGGACGCAGCGGCGATCTCGCCGAGCGGCAGACCGCCGTGGTCGGCAAGGTCGAAGGCGCGATTGCGACCCAGGCGGCATCGCTTGCGGATGCCGCGGACAAGATCCTGGCGCTGCCGCGCATCGAGCCGACCCGGTTCCAGAGCTTGTCGCCGGCCGAAGCGGTGCTGCGCTATGCCGGCGACTTCATTCCGAGCTGGGCCGGCGCAATCTCCATCGACCTCATGCCAGCGGTGCTGGTCCTGATCCTCTGCGTCGTGCATGCCGCGATCCGCCGTGAAGGTCTGCCGGTCGCGAGCGCGTCCAGCCTGACCGCAAGCGACCTTGTCACGGCCCTGCAGATCGCACGCGAGGTCGAGGACGCACGGCGCGCGGCCGAGGCACGGCCCGTCTCGACCTCCGGCGAACCGGCTGCGGCGATGGCGGTCGAACCGCCCGCACCAGCTGCGGCGGCTGCCGGCGATGAGAACGTCACCTCGCTATCGTCGGCCCGGATCGGGAAGTAATCCCGTGGGGTCCGCTCTGCATCGGCACCTCCATCCATGGCTCGCCGGCAATCCCGACGAAAGCATCCTGCGCTGGATCTTTCGCGCTGTCCTCGTCGTCAGCATTGCCGTGCTTGCGGCCGATCTCGTCGAGATCAATCACACCGGGCTCGGCTCCGACGCAGCATCGCCTCAGCTCGACATCCAGCCCGAACAGCCGGAGACGCCCTCGGTGCTGGCGCCGCTGTTGAAGCGGCTGATGGCGCTGCCGACCGGCGATCCCGCGCTGGAGCAGCCGCTCAGCCTCGAGCTGCGCGGCGGCGGACGGCTCTATGCGACGGGCACGATCACGCCCGGCAGCGCACGCGCCTTCACGGAGGAGGTCGAACGGCACGGCGAATATATCAGGACCGTCGTGCTGAACTCGCCGGGCGGCTCGGTCGCGGATGCGCTTGCGATGGGCCGGCTCATCCGCGCACGCAAATTCGCGACGGAGATCGAGGCCGGCAAATATTGCGCCTCATCCTGTCCGCTCGTTTTCGCCGGCGGCATCGAGCGACGCGCCGGCGAGCGCGCCGTGATCGGCGTGCACCAGATTGCCGCCGTCCGAACCGCCAGCGCGGCGCGATCCGGCGACGACATGAGCCGGGCGCAGAACATCTCGGCACGCTGCCAGCGCCACCTGGCCGATATGGGCATCGATCTGAAGGTCTGGGTGCATGCGATGGAAACGCCGCATGACCAGCTGTTCACGTTCAAGCCCGACGAGCTCAAATCGCTCAATCTGGTCACATCCGCGCCAGAATCGCGTCCCGAAAAACCACGCACTTAGTCGGTGCAATCGCGCCTGAACCTTCCGCCGTGATGGCGGAACCAAGCTAGGGCGGCGGCGTTGTCGGCCGTCACACTGGAGAACATGATCATGCGGACATTCGTGGGAATGATCCTGGGTGCGCTACTGCTCGGATTCGGAGTCTACATCCATGATTCGATGCAGACCTCGGAGGTCGCCAACGGGCCGACCGCGCAGAGCCGCCGGACCATCGTGAACTGGGACGTCGCCGCGGACAGCTGGAATTCGCTGAAGACCCGCGCGCATGACGATTGGGTGCGCATCTCGTCCAAGTAACAGGCGCTAACTGACGCCGGCAAAGTCACGCACGCAGCGCTGTCATTTCCAGGGCGCCTCGACCTCCGGGTCAAGGCGCCCTTTGCTTGTCAAATCGCAACGCCGCCTATTTGGCGGCCGCGGCTTTGCGCGCATCGGCGATCACCTGCTCGAACTGCGCCATTGTCAGCACGCCCGGCACCCTGAACTTGCCCACGATGAAGGACGGCGTGCCGCGAAAGCGCAGCCCGCGCGCTTGCTTGTCGTTCCGCGCCAGCATGGCGTCGATGGCCTTGGCGTCGGCAGCGAGATCGCGCTTGGCGCGATCGACATCGATGCCTGCCTCGGAGAGAAGCTCGTCGATCCGCGGCTCCGTCAGCTTGGAGCTGGTGCCGATCAGGGCCTCATGCGCCCTGGCGTATTTGTCCTGATATTTGCAGGCCAGCGCCATCCGCGCCGCGACGACCGACACCGGACCGAGGATCGGCCACTCCTTCAGGACCCAGCGCACCTTGCCGTCGTCATGCACGACCTGGTGCAGCTCGGGATCGAGCTTGCGGCAATACGGGCAATTGTAGTCGAACCATTCGACGATTGCGATATCGCCCGCCGCGTTGCCGAGCACCGGCGCATCGGGATCGCGCAGCACCGAGACTTCGTCCGGCTCGTCGGCCTCCTGCGCGCGGCTTGCACGCGGCCACAGGGACAGCGCAACGCCAGCGCCCAAGGCACCGAGAACGCCGCGCCGATTGGTGTCGAACATGGTCAAATCCGATGGGCCGCGTGTCATCAAGATCAGCTCCAGATATGCAATAGGCTGCGCGTGAGCATATAAAGCGCCACCACCGCGATCACGATCGAAAACACCACGTTCAATGCGCCACGCCGCTCGGCAAGATGGCGCGCCAGACGGGTGCCGGCAAGGCCGCCGGCGATCCCACCCGCGATAAAGAGGCCGGCCAGATCCCAGGCGACGAGCCCCGACCAAGAGTAGCTCGCCGCGGTTGTCAGTCCGAAGGTGGTGACGGCCACCAGCGACGAGCTCACCGCATTCATGATCGGCATGCCCGTCGCGGCCATCAAGGCCGGCACGATCAGGAAGCCGCCGCCGATCCCGAAGAAGCCGGACAGCGTCCCGGTGGCGAGCCCGAAGCCGAGAATGGCCGGAAAATTGGCCATGCTCATCTTCACGTCGGGAATGCCGACGCGGGCGCGCGTCTTCAGCATCAGCATGGCGATCACCATCATCACCAGCGCGAACAACGCCAGGAGCTTCTGGCCGTCGACCATCTTGCCGAGCAGCGAGCCGCCGAACGCGCCGACGATCCCAGCCACAGCAAACAACGCCGCGATCGGCCAGATCACGGTGCCGCCGCGGGCATGATTGACGAGGTTGACCGCGGCATTGGTGGCGACTGCGATCGCGCTGGAGCCGATCGCGATATGCGGCTCCGGCACGCCGACCACATAGACCATCAACGGCACCGCCAGCACCGAGCCGCCGCCGCCGACGAGACCGAGCGAGAACCCGACCATCGCGCCGCACAACAGGCCCAGCACACCTTGAGTCGCAGAGATCATGGCCGCAGCAGGTTCACTTCCGAGCCGCCAAGGCAAGCCCGAAATTCACCGGACCAACAGCGTGATCGCGATTGGAACGAGAAACGACGTCACCAGCGCGTTCAGGCTCATGGCGATACCGGAGAAGGTGCCGGCAAGCGCATCGACCTGGAACGCGCGCGCCGTTCCGATGCCGTGCGCTGCGAGACCCGCTGCAAATCCCCGGGCGCGGAAATCGGTGATGCCGGTGCTATTCATCAGCGGCGTGACGATCACCGCCCCGATGATGCCGGTGAGCACGACGGCCACGGCCGTCAGCGACGGATCTGCGTGCAGCGACTCGCTGATCCCCATGGCGACGCCGGCCGTGACGGATTTCGGCGCCAGCGACAGCACGACATCTTGCGGCAGACCGAAGGCTTCGGCCAGCAGGACCACCGACACGATCGCGGTGATCGAACCGACAATGAGCGCAGCCAGCATCGGCACGATGGCCTGCAGCACGATCCCGCGGTTCTGGTAGAGCGGCACGGCAAGCGCCACGGTGGCCGGCCCGAGCAGGAAATGCACGAATTGCGCACCGGCGAAATAGGTCGTGTAGGGCGTGCCGGTCAGAAGCAGGAAGGCGGCGACGATCCACATCGCGTGCAACACCGGATTCGCGAGCGGATGCCTGCGCGTGCGCAGCGATACCGCATCCGTCACGGCGTAGATCACCAGCGTGACGGTGAGCCACAGCAGCGGCGACTGCGCAAGATAGACCCAGAGCGAGAACGGGTTCGCGCTCATGACCGGTCCCGCTTCGGCGCCAGCAGCCGGCTCGTCGCGACGAAGGCTGCGACCGTCACCAGCAGAGTGATCACCACCGAGAGCAGCAGAACGACCGCGATGGCGAGGCCATGGGCTGCGATGAGATCGAGCTTCTGCACGACCCCCACCCCGGCCGGCACGAACAGCAGCGACAGATTGGCGAGCAGAACGCGGCTGACGCCCTCGATCCGTCCCGCGTCGCTATCGGTGGCGAGCGGGCCGATCGCCAGAAACCGGACTCTGTCTCGCAGCAACAGAAGCACAAGCAGCAGGACCAGGCCGAGCACGGGTCCGGGCAGCGGCAGGGCCAGACTGCGGACGATGACTTCACCGATCAGTTGGCACAGCAGGATGAGGCCGAGGCTTGCGATCATCGCCGATGTTGTTGGTCAGGCCAGCGCGAATTGCAAGCGGCGACCTTCTCCAGAAATCGGCGGCGGCCGGCGCATGATGCATCCGGCCGCCGGCAAGCTCAAATCGGGCTCTGCTCAGGCCGCGCCCTTCAGCTTCTTCGAGCACTCGCTGTAATAGCCGCCGCCCTTCTCGATCCACTTCATGCCGCCATTGGCGTTGGTGGCCTTGTTGGCATTGTACTGGTCGACGCAGGTGTGCATGCGCGCCTTGCCTGGGGTCTCCTTGGCGTATTTCGGATCCACCGCATTCGGAAACACGGCCGGGCCGCTCGGCGCGGCGGCCGGTGCGGCCTCCTTGGCCGCGGCTTTGCTCTCCTTGGCCGGCTTGGCCTCAGCGGCGGGGGCCGCCGGAGCCGCGGGCGCGGCCGGCGCCGCGGCCGTGGAATCGCTGCCGCATTGGGCTTTGCGGAAGTCGTTCCACTTCTGACCGTTGAGCGTGCCGGCGTCCTTTGCCTGCTTATACTTGGCGCTGCATTCCTGCATGGTCAGCGCCTTCGCCGGCGCGGCGGCAAAGGCAGCCAGGCTGAGAGCGGTGACCGCAACCAAAGATTTTGCGTAGAAACTCATCCTCGATCTCCCTATGGAGCATGATGAATGGGGCCACGATCCTAGCCAGACAGCTGCGGGCGACAAAGCAGCCCCGGCCGTGCCGCAACGAAAATATAATTTGCGTCACACGCCGATCCGGCTCATTCCATTCACTGAGGGTTCAGTATCGGCGGACTCCAGCCCGCGCGTTTCGTTCGAGGAATTCAGTATGACATTCACTGCCCGCGCGGCTGCTGCAACCGCCGCGATCGCTGTCTTGTTGGCGGCGGGGCCCGCGTCGTCCCAACCCGGCCTGGCTCTGCCGGGGCGGCCCGATGCGGCCACCGACAAATTCGCCACCATGGACAAGCCGGCGCGTCGGGCGATCTCGGTGGCGTGCTCCAAGGAGGCCGACGACCAGGGGCTCAAGGGCCGGGCACGGGGCAAATTCCGGTCCGCCTGCAAGCGCGACAAGGCCGCGGCAGCAGCAGCGGCGGCGCCGGCCGACAAACCGAAATGACCGCGAGGGGCCGCATCGCCGGCGCCGGGAATGCATGGCGCCTCCGCGACCGCGGGAATTGTTCCCAAACCGCGCTTTTGGCATAAGGCGGCGTGCGCCAGATCATCTCTTCCCTGACCTTCGACCTGCCGAGTCGCGCCAAGACCCTGAGCGCGCTCGAGACGCTCGCTCTCGGCACCGCCGGCGGGTTGATCTTTCTCGTGGCACATCTGCCGGGAGGGTTGATCTCCGGCGCGATGATCGCGACCGGGATCGCGGCGATCGCCGGACGGCCGCTGTCGATGCCGCCGATCCTGACCCAAACGATCCTGCTGCTGCTCGGCATCTCGATCGGCGCCGTCGTCTCGCGCGAGCTGATCAATCACGTCAGTGCCTATCCGCTGACGATAGGGCTGCTCGCGCTCGCAACCTTCTGCGCCACGTTCGGCTCCAGCCTGTATCTGCAGCGCGTCCATGGCTGGGACCGGACCTCGGCGCTGCTCGCCGGCAGCCCCGGGGCGCTGTCGCAGATCACGATCCTGGCCGTCGAGCGCGGCGCCGACCTGCCCGCGATCGCCGTGGTGCAGACCCTGCGGGTGATCATCCTGACCGCGGCCTTGCCGCTGGTGCTGGCGCTGGCCGGCGTCGCGCCAGCGGCCCCGGTCTCGCTCGGCCAGCCGGTCGCCTCGTCGCTCGGCCTGCTGGCGCTGCTGGTGGCATCGCTGGTCGCCGCCATGCTGATGCAGCTGATCAAGTTTCCGGCCAGCTGGCTGTTCGGCGCCATGGTCGCCAGCGGCATCCTGCACGGCACCGACCTCGTCGAGGGCGGCCTGCCGGAATGGATGCGCGGCATCGCCCTGATCGGCATCGGCGCGCTGATCGGCAGCCGTTTCGCGCGCATGCGCGTCAAGACGCTGCTCAGCCATGTCAAAGCGGCGCTCGGCTCGTTCGCGATCGCGGTTGCGATCTCAGCGGCTTTCGTCACCGTCATCGTGCTGGTGACCCATGTGCGCTTCTCCGACACCATCGTCGCGTTCGCGCCAGGCGCGATGGACGCGATGATGGCCCTGGCGCTGACCCTGCACATCGATCCGATCTTTGTCGGCGCGCATCACCTGTCGCGCTTTGTGTTCGTCACGATCGCCACCCCCGGCATCATCCATCTGTTCGGGCGGCCGCAAGAGGACGTCGATGACTAGCTCATGACGCGATGACGTCGAGCCGCATCAAGATCCTATCCCTTTGTTGAATATCGCGTTTTTCGGAAAGCCCGTTTTACGTTCAGATCAGGCTATGCGGCGGCCGGCTTCCGCGTGATGCCCCAGCCGGCGATCGCCGCGATCAGCAGCGAGATCAGCACGCTGTAGCCGGCCAGCGACAGGCCAAGGAAACGCCACTGCACCTCGTCGCAGCGCACGACGCGAACGCTGTCCAGCCGCTCCAGCAGGCTGCCGGCACTGCCGAGATTGCCGATCGGGCCGGTGCATTCCGTCGGCCCCGGCCAGAACCCCCATTCGACCCCGGAGTGGTACACGCCAAGCCCGGCATTGCCGAGCGCCGCCAGTGCAATCAGGACGAGCCCGGCCAGCACCAGCCCGCGCGATGCGCCGCGGCCGGCGAGACCTGCGACGAGCACCGCCAGGGGCACGATGGCATAATAGGCCCAGCGCTGCTTCAGGCAGAGCTCGCAGGGTTGCAGGCCCCAGACCAGTTGCATGTACCAGGCGCCGGCCAAGGTCGCCGCCGCGATGCCCGCCGCGAGCAGCGCGGCCGTCACCGCCGGGCTCATGGCGCCCGCCGCCGCGCGGTCCATCACAGAGGTATTGGTCATCGGTCGTCCCCCATGGGCTGTACCCGGCCTCGCGCCGTGCCGTCCCCGGCTCCTACTCCCGGGCGCGAAACCTGTCGAGATGAGAGCCCATCACGTCCGTGCGGGTTGACCCCGCCCCGCCGCCCGCTATAGTCCGCCCCGCTTCGCTGGGGGTCCTGAATACGGGCTCAGGCGAATGCCCCTGTGGCGGAACTGGTAGACGCGCTCGACTCAAAATCGAGTTCCGCAAGGAGTGCTGGTTCGATTCCGGCCAGGGGCACCATTTGACCGTCCGCCCTCATCCGCTGACGTCCGTTTTTCCCTTTAAATCAAGGCAAAGCCGCCGATCGCCCGCCGCGGTCGTACGCCCCGGTTTGCTGGTATCCGCCCCGTCCGTTGGTATCCTCGCTGGTAGCTTGCTGGGGTGCTGGTATCGCGACTTTTGGGTGGAATCGAACCTATGCCGACCAAGACGGACACCTATTTCCGGCACCTGAAGCCGGCCGAAAAGGACTACAAGCGCTCCGATGACGGCGGGCTGTTCATGCTCGTCACCACCACCGGATCGAAGCTCTGGCGCTTCGCCTATCGCTACGACGGCAAGCAGAAGCTGCTCGCCATCGGCCCCTATCCGATCGTTTCGCTGGTGGACGCTCGGGCCAAACGAGACGACGCCAAGAGGCTGCTGGCGGAGGACATCGATCCCTCCGTCGAGCGCAAGGCCGAGCGCCGTCAGGCCAGGATTGCCCGCGCCAACACATTCGAAGCCGTCGCCAAGGAGCTGATGGAGAAATTTGAGGCCGAGGGCGACGCGCCGACGACGCTGAAGAAGAAGCAGTGGCTGCTCGACTTCGCCAACCAGGAATTCGGCAAGCGCCCGATCGCCGAGTTGAAGGCGCCCGAGATCCTTGACGCCTTGCGGAAGATCGAGAAGCGCGGACGGCACGAGACCGCAACGCGAGCGCGCAGCACCGTCGGCGCCGTATTCCGCTTTGCCATCGCCACCGGCCGCGCTGAGCGCGACCCGACGGCCGATCTCCGCGGAGCTCTCGTGACGCCGAAAGTGACCCATCGCGCCACGATCGTCGAGCCCCACGCAGTCGGCGCCCTACTTCGCGCGATCGACGGTTTCGAGGGACAGGCGGTCACGAGATACGCCCTGCGGCTGGCGCCGCTGATGTTCGTCCGGCCAGGAGAGCTCCGAAAGGCCGAATGGGCCGAGTTCAATATGGAAGCTGCCGAATGGCGCATCCCTGCCGCAAAGATGAAGATGCGACGTCCGCACCGAGTGCCCCTCGCCCCTCAAACGCTCGCCACGCTCGAAGAGCTTCGCGAACTGACAGGAGGATCGAAGCTGCTCTTTCCTTCAGTTCGATCCTGGCACCGCCCCATCAGCGACAATGACCTTGCCCCCAAGTTTTATCCAGATCTGAGTTCGTTCGGGCGGTTGGATGTGCCCATCCGGGCAGTGGTAGCGG